>RRYU01006081.1_pt1 | contig 18222 bp, 15 predicted proteins | sample 2162651 | NCBI WGS metagenome assembly RRYU01 (sample SAMN10267283, study PRJNA491782) | microbial mat metagenome | isolation source: biomat in the production well | place: Japan: Minami-Kanto gas field, natural gas well KTG3 | collected 2017-06 | reverse complement strand
CCGACGTTAATATGCGGCTTGGTGCGCTCGAACTTCTGCTTCGCCATGTTTTGTCAACCTCGTATACTACTAGAGTTAGCTATGGTGCAGCGTGCTGCTGCGTTTGGTGGGGATGCCCCCCGCTTGACCAGCAAGCGTAGATTGCGGCAGGCAACAGGCGGTTGGAGGCGCTTTCGCGCAGAACCAGTTCCCCCGCGCTCGTCGTCCCTTGCAGATGGGTCAGAGCCGCATCTAGGACGTTGTGAAGAGTTAAGGCCGAGATATTAGTGGCGTAGGCACTAATCAGGATGCCGAGAGGCGTATCGCTGAGCAGTTTCACGCACTCACGAACCAGACCGGGAAGCTGTTCATGGAGCCGCCAGAGCTCACCATTCGGGCCACGCCCAAAGATGGGCGGATCCATCAGGATGAGATCATAGCGACGACCGCGACGGATCTCACGAGCAACGAACTTCCCGACATCATCGAGTAACCAGCGCAGCGGGCGGTCGGAGAGTTCCGATGCCTGCTGGTTCTCCTGAGCCCAACGCAGAGCGGGCTTGGAGGCATCAACATGGACGACCTGGGCACCAACACGAGCAGCTTCGAGGCTACTCAGGCCGGTGTAGCCAAACAGGACAAGGACACGTGGCTGGCGGCGCGAGGCCAACTGGCGACGCATCCAGGCCCAATGGGCGCTATGTTCTGGAAAGACCCCCGTGTGGCGGTAGGGGGTTAGCCTAGCCCAGAACGCCAGATTGTCATGGTGCAAGAGCCACTGTTCAGGAATTGGGCGGCGTTGGTGCCAGAGACCAGCCCCGTCCTCACCGCGCAGTTTCTCGAAGATGGCATCGGCGCGCTGCCACTCGCGCTCCGACAGGTTAGGCGACCAGATCGCCTGGGTTTCGGGTCGTACCAAGGTGTACTGGCCGAACCGTTCAAGTTTAGCGCCATTACCCGAATCGATCAACTCGTACTCTTGCCAAGGTGGAGGCGCTAACAGGTTCAGTTCTGCCATTATTCACACCAAGAGGGACGATGCCGCTATGCGACACCATCCCTCTGCGCTGAGACTAATTACCGCTACGCTTCTCGATAATCTCCTTGGCCAGATGATCGGGCAGCCCTTCGTAGTGATCAAACTCCATCGAGGAGGTTGCGCGACCCTGGGTAGCCGAGCGCAGATCGGTCGTATAGCCAAACATCGTCGCTAGGGGCACAAACGCCTTGACGATCTGGGCATTGGCTCGTGCCTCCATGCCCTCGACGCGGCCACGGCGCGAGTTGAGGTCACCCAACACCGTTCCGAGGAAATCCTCAGGGGTGGTAGTCTCAACCTTCATAATCGGCTCTAGCAACTGCGGGCGGCCCTTGCGGACACCGTCCTTGAGACACATCGAGGCAGCGATCTTAAAGGCCATTTCGGACGAGTCAACCTCGTGGAAGGAACCATCATAGAGCGTCGCCTTGATATCCACCACCGGATACCCGGCCATCACACCCGTCTGCATAGCCTCACGGAGACCCTGCTCGACCGGCCCGATATACTCACGCGGAATGGCACCACCCACAATCCCATTGACAAACTCAAACCCGGCTCCTGGAGTCTGCGGCTCAAACTTAATCTTGACGTGGGCAAACTGGCCCTTACCGCCGGTCTGACGCACAAAGCGCGTCTCGATGTCGGCAGGCTGAGTAATCGTCTCGCGATAGGAGACCTGGGGCTTACCCTGATTGGCCTCGACCTTATACTCACGGCGCATACGGTCAACAATGACTTCAAGGTGCAACTCACCCATGCCCTTGATAATCGTCTGGCCAGTCTCCTGATCGGTATAGACACGGAAGGTCGGATCTTCCTCACTCAAGCGATTGAGCGCCACCGCCATCTTATCCTGATCAGACTTAGTCTTCGGCTCAATCGCCAACTCGACCACCGGCTCAGGGAAGCGGATGCTCTCTAGGACAATCGGGCTATCCGGGTCACAGATGGTATCGCCGGTAAAGCTCTGCTTAGGGCCGACCATCGCGGCGATATCGCCGGCATAGACCGACTCAATATCCTCGCGGTGGTTAGCGTGCATCTGGAGGATGCGACCAAGGCGCTCGCGCTGGTTACGGGTCGAGTTAAGGACATAATTGCCCTTCTCGATCTTCCCGGCGTAGACGCGGAAGTAGGCCAACTTCCCGACATAGGGATCAGCGACAATCTTGAAGACGAGACCAGTGAAGGGCGCATCATCGCTGGCAACGCGAGTCAGCACCTCAACACCCTCATCGCCGAGCACCTGACCAGGCAGGGTACCCTGGAGCGCCGGGCGATCCAGTGGCGAAGGCAGGTACTCAATAACCGCATCGAGCAATTTCTGAACACCCTTATTCTTGAGGGCAGCGCCGCAGAGCACAGGGACGAGGCGGCCTTCAATCGTGGCCTTACGCAGACCACGCTTGAGCTCCTCAACACCCAGTTCCTCACCCTCAAGGTAGAGCAGAGTCAGTTCATCATCAGTCTCGGCGATCATCTCGACCAACTCAGCACGCGCCTTCTGGGCGAGAGCAAGCATATCATCAGGGATAGCACCCTGGCGCATATCCTTACCGAGATCGTCGTAGTAGAAGGTAGCCTCCATGGAGAAGAGGTCAATCACCCCCTGGAAGCGATCCTCGGCACCGATAGGCAACTGGATCACCGCCGGCTTCGCGCCGAGGCGATCAACAATCATGCCCACACAGCGATCAAAGTTGGCCCCGATGCGATCCATCTTGTTGACAAAGCAGATACGCGGGACGCTATACTTATCAGCTTGACGCCAAACCGTCTCAGACTGAGGTTCTACACCAGCGACACCATCAAAGACCACAACGCCACCATCAAGGACGCGCAGCGAGCGCTCGACCTCGACGGTAAAGTCTACGTGGCCGGGGGTATCAATGATATTGACGCGATAATCAATACCGGCAAAGCGCCAAGCGGCAGTCGTCGCAGCGGAGGTGATGGTAATGCCGCGCTCCTGCTCTTGCGGCATCCAGTCCATCGTCGCGGTGCCTTCATGAACCTCGCCGATCTTATAGGTGCGTCCGGTGTAGAACAGGATGCGCTCTGTCGTCGTGGTCTTACCCGCGTCAATGTGGGCAATGATGCCGATATTGCGGATTTTTTCGAGCTCTATCTGGCGTGGCATACCTGTCACTTACTCCTACTGGAATGCACAACACAGTTGGCGTACAACCGTGTCAGCTTGGTATTGTGCAGCGCCACCCCAAGGATGGCGCGTAACTCCTGAACTAGAGACGTCCGTAGTGGGCAAAGGCGCGGTTAGCCTCAGCCATCTTATGTACATCCTCACGGCGCTTGATCGTACTGCCAGTATTGTTATAGGCATCCACGATCTCCGTCGCCAGGCGCTCGGCCATCGGGCGGCCACTGCGGGCGCGCGCCGAGATGAGGAGCCAGCGCATCGCCAGGGCATAGCGGCGGTCGCTCTTAACCTCAATCGGCACCTGGTAGGTAGCACCACCCACACGCTTTGGCTTGACCTCAATCGAGGGGCTGGCATTGCGCAGTGCCTGCTCAAAAACCTCCAGGGGAGCCTTCTTGAGGCGATCAGCGGCAATATCCATCGCGTTATAGACAATGCGCTCAGCGGTACTCTTCTTCCCGCGCTCCATCACCTTATTGATGAACTTCTGCACGAGCAGGCTCTCATAGCGAGCATCAGGTAGAGTGATACGCTTAACCGTATTGCTGCGGCGAGACATAGCATTTCCTTTGAGGGCAACTGGTGGCAGGTAGAGAGACCCACCCCTTCGCCATACTAGCGCTTCTTACCGACTGGTTGCGCGTTCTTCTTGGTGCCGTACTTCGAGCGACCCTGCTTACGCCCATTGACGCCCTGGGTGTCGAGGGTACCGCGGACGATGTGGTAGCGCACACCGGGAAGATCCTTCACACGACCACCACGAATGAGCACTACCGAGTGCTCCTGGAGGTTGTGGCCCTCACCGGGAATGTACGCTGTCACCTCAAGGCCGTTGGAGAGCCGGACACGCGCAATTTTGCGCAGAGCCGAATTAGGCTTCTTGGGGGTAACAGTTGCGACCTTGGTGCAGACGCCGCGCTTCTGCGGCGAACCCTTACCACGAGTCAACTTCCCCTTCAGCGAGTTGTACGTGAACCGTAGGGCGGGAGCCTTCGTCTTACGAACGACTGGCTTCCGTGGCTTGCGAACGAGCTGATTGATCGTCGGCATCAAGAACTCCTGTGTCAGACGCCCGGGACAGGTATCTATAATCGAGACAAAATAATAACCTGGCCTGTGTCTGGTCGTAGTGGTTGACTACGCCTTAGAGTAGGCCGGTATAGCACACAAACACACACTATGCGCCACTGCGCAGCGATAAAAAAGTATAGCATCCTGATCGTGCTTTGTCAAACGCGATCAGGATCGTTTAAGACGCGGATCGAGGGCATCGCGCAGACCATCACCGATCAGATTGAAGCCGAGCACGGTGAGCATAATAGCCAACCCAGGGAAGAAGACCAGGTGGGGAGCGGTAAAGACCTGGTTACGCTCTGCGGAGAGCATAGAACCCCATTCGGGGGTGGGTGGTTGAGCACCAAGCCCCATGAACGAGAGCGCAGCGACCTCCAGAATGGCCGTACCAATACCCAGGGTTGCCTGCACGATGAGTGGGGAGATAGCATTGGGCATGATATGGCCGAAGAGGATCTTGGCGGGCGAAGCGCCAACGGTACGGGCAGCCAGGACATAGTCCTCTTCGCGGGCGGAGAGGACACTGGCACGGATGACGCGGGCATAGGCTGGGACACTGACGATGGCGATCCCCAGCATGGCATTCATGAGGCCAGGGCCGAGCACACTCACAATGGCAATGGCGAGTAGCAGAAAGGGGAAGGCGAGGACGACATCAAGGATACGCATCACCACGTTATCGAACCAGCCACCAATAAAACCAGCGAGAGCACCCAGGAAGGTACCGATAGTGAGTGAGATAGCCACAGTAACAAAGCCGATCAAGAGCGAGAGGCGCGCTCCGTAGATGATACGGCTGAAGAGATCGCGGAAGTTGCCATCCACACCCATGATATGTTGGGGTTGTTCGGCGGGGCAACCGAGCATATGAATACACGGCCCGGAGCGTTTCTTGATGCCTTCTTCCTTACCCAGCAAGACACCGATTGGATCATGGGGCGCGATCAAGGGGGCAAAGATGGCAGTGAAAGCCAGAACACCGATCATGATCATCCCAATGATCGCAGAGCGTTGGCGTAAAAACTGACGCCACGCCCGTCGCCAGGGGCCCTCAGCCTCTGGAAACGTGGAAATTGCCGGAATAGATGGAGCAGAGGTGGTCATAGACAACGGACCTCTCTAGTAACGGATGCGCGGATCAAGCCAGCCATAGGAGAGATCCACCAGTAGATTCACCAGCACGTACCCAAACGCAATCGCCAGAGTAAAACCCTGAATGATGGGGTAATCGCGGGTAGTGATCGCGTCGAAGAGGATACGTCCGACCCCAGCAAGGTTGAAGATAGTCTCGGTAAGGACTGCGCCACCGAAAATCGTACCAAGTTGCAGGCCAACGATGGTAACGACGGGCATGAGCGCATTACGGAAGGCGTGGCGCATCACCACAATGAGATCGGCCAAGCCCTTGGCACGTGCAGTACGCACATAATCGCGGCTCAGCACCTCCAGCATTGCGGAGCGAGTCATGCGGGCGATGATAGCCATCGGAATAGTACCGAGAGCCATAGCGGGGAGGATGAGGTGGCGCAGAGTCGCCCCAAACGCCTCCCACTGAAACGTGATCAGACTATTGGGGATATAGAGATTACTCAGAAACTGGAGCAACTGGCCATAGCCCGATTTAAGATCAACCTCCCAGCCCCAGACCTCATAGAAGGGGATATTGGTAATCCCAGAAGGGATACGCCCAGAGGGGGGCAATTGGAAGGGTGTATCCTTCAGGACAAGGGCAAAGATATAGGCCAACATCAAGCCCAGCCAGAAGATCGGCATCGAGACACCGATATTGGAGCCAACCATCGTCAGCACATCAATCAATGAGTTGCGGCGGAGGGCAGCAATGATCCCTAGCGGGACACCGACCGAGATAGCGATAATCAGCGCAGCAACACCAAGCTCAACCGTAGTAGGCAGGCGCTCGGCGATCAACTGCGTAACGGGCCGATTGAAGCGAATAGACTTACCCAGATCACCCTGAAAGACATCGCGCAGATAGACCCCAAACTGCACAATGATTGGTTTATCCAGACCTTTATCGGCATTAAACTTGGCACAGATCGCCTCGGTAGCCTTCTCGCCCAACTGGGCGGTACAGGGATCACCGGGGATGAGCCGGATGAGGAAGAAGGTGACGGTAAGAACCCCGAAGAGGACGGGGATCGCGATAATGATCCGGTTGAGGGTATAGCGCAGCATAGGCAAGCATCGGATATGGTGGGCAGCCTAGCCACCCACCATACCCCCCATACAGACGGAACCTACTCAGCAGGAGCGTTGAGGAAACCGCCCCAGAGCGACGAGAAGTAGGTGAAGCTGCCATCACGCCCAACGTGCAGCGGATGCGCAGCGTCCCACTGCACAGCGAAGGACATCACGACATCATTCGCATCAAAATCGGAGCCATCGTGGAACTTGACGCCCGTGCGCAGCGTACAGGTCCACTCGGTCAGATCGGTGTTGGGATCGCAGCTCTCAGCCAAGCCGGGCTTGACCGCAGTGCCACCGATCTCATAGGCCAAGAGCGCCTCGGTGACCTGCTCACAGGTGCGGAGGGCCTCACCGTCGGTCTCATCGGCGCAGTAGAGGCCAGCCGGTTCGCCGTTCTGCAACCAGACGAAGGTATCGCGGCCACCGGGGTCCATCACGCCGAAGTACTCACTGGTAAGCGGGCTAGAGTGAGCGCCGACAACATCAGCCTTGTAGGCCGTGCCGGAAGCACCGTGGGCAATCGGAACCATCGGCACGTGCTGGATGAGCAGGTTGTTGGCCTCGATGTAGAACGGCTCGCGCTCGGCGTCGGTGGGCTTAGAGGCACCCTGCTGAAGTGCAGCGGTCAGGTCATCAAACTTGGCACCAAACTGCTTGCTGGAGCCAATGCCGAAGTGGTAATCGAGGAAGTTGGTAATATCGGGGAAGTCGGCGCCCCAACCGAGCAGGTGGAGACCGGGAAGTTCACCCGCATCGGCCTTATCGAGGAACGTACCAGACTCCTCAACCTGGATAGTGACCTTGATCCCCAGTTCGGCCAACTGAGCCTGAATGTCCTCAGCCACACGGCCAGGCTCAGGCAAGTAGCCACGCACCACATCGCGGTACTGGAGGGTCGTCTCGAAGCCATCGGGATAGCCAGCCTCAGCGAGCAGCGCCTTAGCGGCCTCTAGGTCATATGCTGGCCACTCATCACCCGCGCAGCCATTGGGGATGGAGCAGGGCGTAAAGTGAGTAGCAACCTCAGAGCCAGCGGGGTAGAAGTTATCCACAATGCGCTGGCGGTCAATACCGATAGCAAGAGCCTGACGCACCTTCTCATTATCGAAGGGCGGGTAGGCATTATTCATACCCACATAGAAGACATTAAGACCGGGGCGGGGATGGAGCTGGAGGGTAGAATCGCCAGCGATAACCTCAAAGGCATCGGGGGCGGGGTTATCAATACCATCCACAGTACCAGACTGAAGTTCGAGCAGACGCTGAGCGGCCTCGGAGCTCCAGCGGATAACCAGGGTCTCAGCGATAGCCGGATCGCCCCAATAGCCATCGAATCGCTTGAGGGTAATGCTATCACCGCGCACCCAACTATCAACCATGTAGGGGCCGGTACCAATCGGCTTCTCGATCAGATCGCCGGTGCCGCCAGTGGATTCCAGGTACTCACTGGGGAGGATCGAGAAGGGGGTAAAGGCAGCCTTAGCACGGAAGGCCGGATCGGGAGCACAGAGGACAAACTTGACCGTGCTAGCATCAACCGCAACGATCTCCTTGATCTGGCCGGTGTAGCCATTGCCACACTCAGCAGCGGCAACCCCTAGAAGATCACCCTCGGTGTAGATTGCCTGGTTCTCGGGAGTGGGAGTCGGTTCAGTCGTAGCAGCCTCTTCCGTCACAGCGGTCTCAGCGGTCTCTGCGGGCTCAGGTGTAGCCTCAGCGGTGGCAGGTTCCGCAGTGGGAGGAACAGCGGTCGGGCTAGCGGCAGGAGTACCGCCACAGGCAGCGAGGACTGGAATGAGCAGCATAAGCAGCAGCACCCCAGCGACGGCCTTCAGCCCTGATGAAGAACGAGCATTCATAGAATCTCCTCGTACAATAAGCGGTGAATCCAGAGATCAGTGACGCAGAACGACGATCACCCCCTTTCCAGACTCACACTAGAGGGATTGTTAGGACGTGCGGAATTATATCAGTCTGAACATGCAGAGTCAACCGGGGTATATCACATTCAATAACGTACTTTCAGTACGTGTACCTCACTGATCGACTCTTCTATAGTAAAAGTACGTACTTTCGGTGCGTATTACAGTAAGAGTTGAGCCATGACAGATTACCAAGCAGCACGTTCGTTGTTTGCTCAGCGGTTACGTACAATACGACAAGAAAAGGGACTAACACAAGAGAAATTAGCAGAACTTATTGGCAAAACAACAGAGCATATCAGTTTTCTAGAACGCGCTGAAAGGTCACCATCTTTTGAAGTCCTTTTTGACCTTGCGCGTGTACTCGAAGTAGCAGTCTCAACATTTATTGAAGATCCAACAGGTGAAGCGAATCTCACCGCGTCCCTTGGTATATCTCCCATAACACCACCACTACCCGCACCCGCAAACAATGCATCCTCTGTCCAAGAGCAGCGTAAGTCTGATATTGAGCGCCTCAGTGATGCATTTAAAGGTATACGTGAAGCGCAGCAGCTTGCAGATGAATACGGTATCAATGATATTCTACAGGATAATGGTGGTAAAGTTCTTCAAGTTTTGATATTACTAGGATTACGTATATCTCCTTGCCGTGAAGGGAACGACGCAGTAGACTCGGAGGGAAACGAATACGAACTAAAAACTATCAATCGAGCATTGAATAAGAATGCTGGTATAACCACTCACCATCACCTCACAAAAGATATTATCAATAAATACCGGGCGGTTAAAGCTTGGTATATTGCTATCTATGAGGGTGTAGAGTTGAGAGAGATCTATAAAGTTCTTCCCCATCAATTAGAAGAGGTCTTTCAAAAATGGGAAAAGAGGCTTGACAGAGACAATCAACCAATTAATAATCCAAAAATCCCTATGGCTCTGGTTAGAAAAGGTGAAAAGGTCTACCCGGTGGACGATGACGATGTGTAATCCTCTCGCCCATCAAACATCATCAGTTGGTTTGTGCGGCGGAAATTTGTCGTTTTTACCGCACTTAAAAGGTCTTGATAGATAGCTTGCACCATATCTATAGGTAGTTCTTTACTCATAAATCGAAATGCAGATGCAGCAAGATAAGACTTATCTTGCTCAAACGCAATCCATCTACGCCCCAATTCCTCCGCTGCGGCTCCTGTTGTATTTGAACCAGCAAAAATATCAACAACGACATCTCCCGGTTCAGTTAAAAATTCAATAAAAAATGCGGGTAGTTTTTGCGGAAATCGGGCTGGATGAGTCGGAACATCAATTGCCTTGCATGAGCGTATATAATGTGAATTGCTCTCTGTATTAGGAATTTGGAGCAAGTTAGAAGGAATAGCACCACCATTATCTGTAGCGAAACCCTTTCCAATATCATGACCTGATGGGCGTAACTTGGGTGTATAATATGCGTCAGGATTTTTGTGTAGTTTCTTCATTCGATCAGAGTAAGGTACAAGCACACGCGTTACATCAGCCTTCGGAAAATCTTCTTTTGACAGCCACCAAACCGTATTAACGGAATCTTTTGCTCGTAACTTTCGTTTATTCACCCATTCAATAGGTGAAGGGAGTTTTGCGGGATTATACCAAAAGAACTCTTCTGCTAATCTAAAATTCAATTCATCACATAAGCGAATAAGAATACGATAATTGTATAAAGATCTAACCGGTCTCCCTTTTTGATAAGCACCACCAAGATCTATCACAAAACTACCGTGAGGAGCAAGAACACGATGTACTTTCTCGCAAAATGCAAATAACCAATCAACATATACAGATTGGTCTACGTTACCATAACTTTTCTCACGTTGCAGGGCAAATGGCGGTGAGGTAATAACAAGATCAATAGTACCAGGCTCTAATCGATCCAATAAGTGCAAGGAGTCACCGAGGTAGGCTGCGCCTAAGTCGGTAGTATAAAAAGGCTGCTCAAGATTCATAGTATCTCCGTAGAGTTTACGCACTGTAAGTCCGTATTGTAGCACAAAAAGAACAAAAAAGTCTTCACTTGATCCTCATTAAGGATAGAGCCAGGGGACAGAGCAAATACAGCACATATGGCGTTGATATGCCCCACACCCATAATAACACGTAGATTCTATTTTTCTCTTGCGTTCTTGCTTAACATCCCTTACAATTCATAGACATAAACAAAGTAGTGGTGTTATACGAATTCCTGAAAAAGCTATCGCATTGTCACGCTGAGCGAAGCGAAGCGTCCCGGACGGGATTCCTCGCTACGCTCGGAATGACAATGCGGTACATTCACTAGGAACTGGTGTTATAAGAGGGTAACCCAATGGTACATAGTCGTTTTCGCTTCATCGACCTTTTTCTGGTATTGGAGGTTTTCGACTTGCTCTAGAGTCCCTTGGTGGTATATGTGTCGCCTCTTCTGAAATTGATCTCCAAGCCAAAGAGGTCTACCGTTCTAACTGGCCTAGTGATCATCCTGATCATAATCTAGGAGATATAACAAAACTCACACAACTTCCGCATCATGAGCTCATTGTTGGTGGCGTTCCTTGTCAGACTTGGTCAATTGCAGGCCACAATAAAGGTTTTGAAGACCCTCGTGGTCAACTCTGGGATGATGTCATTCGTGTTGTTGAATACAACAGACCACAGGCTTTCATTTTTGAGAATGTCAAAGGACTTATTGATCCACGCCATATAAAACATCTTGATATTATACGTTCCTCGTTTCAATCATTTGGTTATCGTGTGTCTATTAAATTACTTAATTCATTTGACTATGGCGTACCCCAAAATCGTGATCGCGTATTCATTGTCGGAATAAGAAACGATGTTTCAACCACTGAATATATTTTTCCTCCTTGCAAAGAAAATAAAACACGATTATATCAAATTTTCGACAACTTAGTTCTACCTGAACAGTAAATACCTGAGATATCCATACAACGAGATCTCTTTGGTGAGCGAGTAGGAATGGGATTTAACAAACTTACACCCAAGGATCAGCCAAATGAATTTTTTATACTAAATGATATTAGACATGGCCCAACAAGTATCCATAGTTGGGAATTATGGGATACTACTGAGAGGGAAAAGTTTCTCTGCATGGTTATTTTACGAAATCGACGAAACAAAAAATATGGCCCATGCGATGGCAATCCTATGTCTTATGAGAACATCAAAGAACTTGTACCTGACTTAGATTACAGCGAATTAGAAAAGTTGGTAACAAAGAAAATTCTTCGTATATACGATAATGGTCATTTTGAGTTTGTTAATCGTCGATTATCCGGAGGTATTGATGGCACATATCGAATTTTCTTACCAACCGCACGCTATTTTGGAACACTAACGGCGCGTGGAATGAAAGATGAGATTGCGGAAATCTCAGTTACAGGTCGAACAGAGGAGGAATATAAACAAAATTTCATAACAAAGGTATTACAACCCCGACGACATCGAAAAATTACGGTGCGCGAAGCAGCAAAACTACAAGTTTTTCCTGATAGTTTCAAGTTTCATCATAATGATGCAGTTAGCATGAAACTCTTAGGTAATAGTGTCGCGGTTCCGGTAGTACGAGCAGTGGCACAATCACTAATACAAACAGGTGCATTAGTACGAGATACAGAATTGTCTCTCAAAATATAAAATAGCACATCTGGCCTTTCCCTATGCGTTGGTTTAATATGATTGAAGATGAAGTTGTCCTTATCGGGGATGAGTTTTGGGATAAGATAGGTGGCATAGGGACATATCAGGCTTTTATCGAAGCTGTAAATGAGATCGGTATTGATTACCGAGAACAAATATATAAAGATTTTCTTGGTATCGAGCCAACAAGTTATGAATCTGGCATAAAACTCTGATTTCAATCCATGCAAAAGTACAAGTCAACTGTGGAGCAATTATGTTAACTACCCAGGAAATCATGGCCATCATCCCCCACCGCTACCCGTTTCTGCTAGTGGATCGTATTCTGGAACTGGAGCCGGGTCTGCGGGCGGTGGGCGAAAAGTTGGTGAGTGCGAATGAGCCGCAGTTTACTGGCCATTTTCCGGGCAACCCGATTATGCCGGGTGTGCTGATCCTCGAAGCTCTGGCCCAGACCGGCGCAGTAGCGGCGCTGAGTCTGCCGGAGCACGCCGGGAAATTGGTGCTCTTCGCCGGGGTAGACGGGGCACGCTTTAAGCGCGTCGTGCGCCCCGGCGATGTGTTGCGTTTAGAGGTGACGATGGAGAAGTTCCGGCGTGGGGTGGGTAAGGCGACGGCTAAAGCGACGGTTGAGGGGCAATTGGCATGTGAGGCTGAGTTGTTGTTTGCGATTACTGCGGGTCAGTGACCCGTACTCTGGTGGGGGGTCGGGGGCGGATGCGCCGCCCCCGAAGATCTTTTTTGGTGGTGTTTGGCGGCTGTGCCGCCAAACACCACCAAAAAATTAACTTTGCACCTAGCCTACCCGCTCACGCCCATAGGCCAGGATCTCATCCAGGAAGCGCGAGGGCTTGAGGATCTGACCCCGGTTGCGGCCGGGTGTCCAGGAGAGGTAGAGGCGCTCGGCGGCGCGGGTGAGAGCCACATAACAGAGCCGCCGCTCCTCTTCGATGCCTTCGAGGGTGGTAATGCTGCGCTCGTGTGGCAGGGTGCCCTCCTCAAGCCCCGTCACAAAGACGAAGGGCCACTCTAGCCCTTTGGCGGCATGGATGGTGAGCAGTTGGACTTGATCGCGCTCGTCCTCCTTCTCATCAGCACTGGTGAGGAGGGCGATCTCTTGCAGCATGCTGGAGAGGCTGTCATGCTCCTCGGCGGCGCGCATCATCTCTTGTAGATGCCCGCGTGCATCGGGCAGATCTTCGGGGCTGACCCGATTCTCTAGCGCGGCCATGTAGCCGCTCTGCTCCAGCACATCGGCGATCAGGTGGTCGGGGGATGCCGTGCCCGCCGCCATGCGTTGCCAGCGCGCCAGGAGGTTGGCTAAGCGCCGTGCTCCTTCGGCTGCCTTGGGCGAGAGGTGCTGTTGGGCGGCAGGTTGAGCCATAGCGACTGAGAGTGAGATGCTGTTCTGGGCGGCAAAGGCCGAGAGGTTGGCGATGGCTTGGCCCCCCAGGCCACGCGCTGGGACGTTGGCAATCCGCACCAGGCTGAGGTTGTCGGCGGGGTTGGCGATCACCCGCAGGTAGGCCAGCACATCCCGTACTACCGCCCGGTCGTAGAATCCAACTCCGCCGCGCACGTTGTAGGCGATACGGGCATGGCGCAGGGCGGACTCGATAGTCCGGCTCATGTGGCGGGTGCGGTAGAGAATGGCCATCTCGCGCAGGCGTCGCCCCTGGGCGTGTAGTTCGTTGATGCTGCGGGCGATCTGTTCGGCCTCCTCGCGCCCGTTTTTAGACTCGTGGATGAGTAGGCATCGCTCGGCTACCCCACCGCCCGCCGCTCGCAGTGCCATCGGAGCGACCGTGCGGCTGTGGCGGATCACCGCGTAGGCGGCATCGAGGATGGGCTGGCGCGAACGATAGTTGGTGTCCAGTTCGATTACCTGCGCGTCGGGGAAATCGTCTGCAAAGCGGTTGATGATGCTGTGATCGGCATTGCGGAAGCCGTAGATGCTCTGCATGCCATCGCCGACTACAAAGAGCGAGCGTGGGCGGCCATGCGTCGGACGGGTGAGCAACTCGATCAGGGCGTGCTGACTCGGATCGGTGTCCTGGTACTCGTCCACCAAGATGTGCTGCCAGCGATGTTGCAGCGTCTCCAGCAGATCGTGATGCTCGGTGAGCAGCCGGTGGGTGACGAGGATCAGATCATCAAAATCGAGTGCGTTGGCCTGTTCGAGTGCCCGCTGGTAGCGCCGGTAACACCCAGCCACGAAGCGGTCAACCGGATCGGGGGAGAAGCGCGCCATGAGGCGCGGCGTGAGCAAGCGACTCTTCGCCCGCGAGATACGTCGCAGCACCTCCTCTGGCTCCAGCAATACCGGGGGGCGCTCGGTAGCCGCATCAAGTGCCGCTGCTGCCAGTTGCAGTTGCTCGTCCCCGGCGTAGATGCTGAAATCAGCCGTATACGTCCCCACCCGCCCGGCGATCATCTCGCGCAGGATACGCACACAAACAGCATGGAAGGTTCCCGCCACCAAGCCCCGCGCACCAGCCCCAAGCTGTTTGCGCAGCCGCTCGCGCATCTCGCGGGCAGCCTTGTTGGTGAAGGTCAGAGCCAAGATCTGGCTTGGCTTGGCCCCAATGCTGATCAGATGGGCGATGCGCAGCGTCAACACCCGCGTCTTACCACTGCCCGCACCAGCACGCACCAACACCGGGCCAACCGGAGCCATGACCGCCGCCCGTTGTTCTGGATTCAGACTACGTAGATGATCCATATTCACCATACTCAAAGTGTATATAGCACAAGCAGGCTACCCACGCTCCCAGGAGAAGCGGAGATAGAAGCGAGTGCGTGCGGCTCCCCTACCCCGCCACCGGCAACCGAATCCGGAACGTCGCACCCTGTCCAGGGATGGAGCACACCGCCATCTCGCCGTGGTGCTGTTCGATGATACTGTAGGTCATTGCCAGGCTCAACCCGGTACCCTTAATGCGCGTGGTATAGAATGGCTCAAAGATCTTATGCAGATCCTGGGCTGGAATACCATGGCCAGTATCACTAATCTCCACCACCACTGCGGGGCCAAGCATCGGGGTTGAGATACGCCGCCCCACTGCTACCGTGAAGAGATCCGCATCAGGTTCGGCATGTTCTGATGAGAGATAGGCAGAGACACGCAGTTCGCCACCCTCTGGCATCGCCTCAATCGCATTGAAGATAAGGCTCAAACAGACCTGGCGCATATGGCTGCCCACGGCCACCACATGGGGCAGATCAGGGGCGATTTCGCGGATGAGTTCAATCTGCTGGGTGTGGAGTTGGGTAGTCGTTAGGCTCAGTACGCCATTAAGGATCTCGACCAGATCGACCGGGCGCATCCCCTCCCGCGATGGGCGGTGGAAATCGAGGATACGCTGCACAATACTGATCAGGTGATCAATCTCCTCACGGGTCATTTCGAGGTAACGCTGGCGCTTATCATCAGGCAAAGAGCGGGTGAGCAGCAGGTGTACCGCGTTGTTGATCGCCTGGAGGGGATTATTGATCTCGTGGGCCATCGAAGCCGAGAGCCGACCGAGAGCGGCCAACTTCTCGGTCTGGAGCAGTTGGCGGGTGATACGCTGCCGCTCGCTAATATCCCGCGCCATCACCAACAAGAGCTGCTGCCCCGCGTAGGGAACCATACTCACACTCGCCGCCACCTGGGTTGGCTGCGAATCGCGGGTCTGGATAATCGTCTCAATCTCGTGGGTCTCGCCATGTCCATGGCCATTTGACGTACCATTCTGGGCAATCCGCAACAGTGCGCCAACCTCTGGGAGCAGATCGAAAGGCTGGAGCGTAAGGAGTTCAGCGTGGCTATAGCCGCTCAATTGCTCTAGAGCCAGATTAGTCTCTAAAATAGATCGTGCCTGCACATCAAGTAGCAGCACCGCATCATTGGCATGGTGTAGGAGCGTGCGGTAGCGCGCCTCGGAATGAGCCACCTGAGTATAGAGGCGTGCATTGGTAATTGCCGTCGCCGCCTGTCCGGCCAGCAGCACCAACAGATCCTGATCCGCTGGACTAAACGCATTGCCAGAGAGTACCTTCGCGGCATTCAGCACCCCCAACACCTGATCACCGGCCAAGACCGGCACAGCCAGGGATGAAGTCATCTGATCTTCTAAGAAGATCCCACGCACCTCTGCGTGGGGCGGAAAGACCTCGCCATCGGCATCAATAGAGAGCGGGATACGGTTTTGGGCCACCCAACCCGCCAGACCATGGGTAATGGGAACGCGATGCCCGACCGTGACTCCTGACGGTAACCCGGAGCATGCCACGATCCGCAGGTGCTTCCCGCCCTCTTCGAGCAGCATGAGCGAAGCGCGGTCGGCGCGCAGTTCACTGCGTACCGTTTCGATAATCAGATCTTGCAGCCGCGAGAGATCCAATTCGGCCAGCAGTCGCCCGGCCACCTGGAGGAGCGGGCGCAACACAGCCACCCGCTCACGTGCGCGGGTATCGCGTTGCTTATTAATGATCTCCAGAGCAACATCCCGCAGTTCTATCGGGTCGAAGGGCTTAATCAGCAACCCCTCCACCCCAAGCCGCATCATCCGAGCCAACTCAGGCACCGTAATCTGCTGGCTCATCAACAACACCGGCATCGAGGCATCAATCACCCGGATCTGACTCAGATGGGTCATCTCCGTCTGCGATACGTCATCAACATTGAGCAGCACCAGATCGAACATCTCCGCATTCAGGCATGCCAAAGCACTGGGAATCGCAGGCACACTAAAGACCGCAAACCCCACTGCACCAAGCGTATGGGCGCAGAGATCACATATATCCTGATCATCATCAATGACCAGAACCCGACCGGCATACTCTGTCATAGGCGCATCATCATAGTGAGTGGTGTGGCCATGTGGGGAGGCAGCCCCATTGCTGCGCAACCCATCATTGCTGTAGCACGAGTCAGGGTTGGGTTTAGGGATGGAAGCGTCGTTCCAACTCGCGCCAGACATCCTCCGCAGCCACGCCCTGGTTCTCCAACAGGACAAGACTGTGGTAGATCAAGTCGGCCATCTCGTAGGTAATTTCGCTAGGTGAACCATTCTTCGCCCCGATGATCACCTCAGCCGCCTCTTCACCAATCTTCTTGCCGATGCGATCCACGCCGCCGCGCAACAACTTGGCAGTATAGGAATCGGTATCCTGTTGCTGGCCGCGCTGATGAATAAGATCGGCCAAGCGCGCCAAGATAGAACCCGGAATTGCCGGATCAGGCAGGCTCGCACCTTCCAGATCGCGGAAGAAACAACTCCGCGCCCCGGTATGACAGGTTGGCCCAGCCGGTTCAGCCAGAACCAGGAGCGCATCACCGTCACAATCTTGGCGCAGTGCCACCAGGCGCAGCACATTGCCGCTGGTAGCCCCCTTCTGCCACATCTCCTGACGCGAGCGGCTCCAGAAGGTGACAAGGCCGCTCTCCATGGTGAGACGTAGTGCCTCAGCGTTCATATAGCCCAGCATCAGAACTTCGCCGCTACGGGCGTGTTGCACGATTGCTGGGATCAAACCTGAATCATCGTAGTTCATAAAAATTCACTATGCACACTGATCCGAACGATCAGCATACATAGTGCAATAGATTTAGTGGCGGAAGTGCCGCCGCCCAGTAAAGACCATCGCCGCCCCGGCCTTATCAGCCGCCTCGATCACCTCCGCATCGCGTAGCGAGCCACCCGGCTGGATCACCGCCGTAGCCCCCACTGCAAAGGCCGCCTCGACCCCATCGGCGAAGGGGAAGAGGGCATCCGAGGCTACCACCGAACCTGCCAGCGATAGCCCGACATTCTGCGCCTTCCAGACCGCGAGGCGCGAACTATCCACGCGGCTCATCTGTCCGGCTCCAATACCCAGCGTGCGGTCGGCGGCTGCATAGACAATCGCATTCGACTTAACGTGCTTAACCACCCGCCACGCAAAGCGGAGCGCCTGCCACTCGGCAGGAGTAGGAACCCGCTGCGTCACCACCTTAGAATCCTCTTCGGCGAGCGGGGTATGATCGGCGATCTGGGCCAACACACCTCCCGGCACACTACGCAGGCTCAATTCCCCCACGCGGGTAACGGGGCGCAGCGACTTGAGGAGGCGGCGGTTCTTCTTCTTGCGCAGCAATTCGAGGGCTTCGGGGGCAAAATCGGGGCCAATGACAATCTCCG
>RRYU01004415.1_pt1 | contig 18244 bp, 25 predicted proteins | sample 2162651 | NCBI WGS metagenome assembly RRYU01 (sample SAMN10267283, study PRJNA491782) | microbial mat metagenome | isolation source: biomat in the production well | place: Japan: Minami-Kanto gas field, natural gas well KTG3 | collected 2017-06 | reverse complement strand
CTCGGGCATCGGCTATTTTTGCACCAACATGGGGCGTTTCAGATTAAGTGGTTGAGCTAGCTACGAAATCGATAACTGAGCGGCGGCGCGCGAACAAAGCCGAGGTCGCCGAGTGGTTCGATGTCAGCATGGCGACGGTCGACGCCTGGATGCGTCGCGGCTGCCCTTACGTGCAGCGAGGCGGAAAGGGCGTGTCCTGGGTGATCGACCTGAAGGCGGTCGCCGAGTGGTATTACAAGGGCGCCGACACCGCGACCGAGGACGACCCCGACAAGATGACGCCAAAGGAGCGGCTGGACTGGTACAAGGGCACGAGGGAGAAGACCCGTCACATGGAGGAGGCCGGCCAACTGATCCAGGCCGCCGACTACGAGCGCGCGTTGTCATCCGCCCTGAAAACCGTGGCCGTCACACTGGAGAGCCTGCCTGACGTGCTGGAGCGCGACGCCGGCATTGACGGAGCGGCCGTCGAGCGGTGCCAATCCGTCATCGATCGGGTGCGCGACGACCTTCACGGCCGCCTGATCGCCAATGCCTGAACAATTCGCCGACCCCCGCGCGATCACCTCCGACGTGGCCGATATCATCCGCCCGCCGCGCCGAATCTCGGTGAGCGACTGCGCGCGCGACGTGGTTAAAATCGAGACGCCTGGCGGCTATTCTGGCCCGTGGGATCCAGCCCTGACTCCCTACATGGTCGAGCCGATGGATCTACTCAAAAGCCGCCGGCATGAGGCCGTGATTTTTGTCTCGCCAGCCAGGGCAGGCAAGACTCAGGGCCTTCTCGACGGCTGGCTGGCGCACTGCATCACGGCAGACCCTGGGGACATGGGGCTCTATTTTTCGACGCAGACGCTGGCCTACGACTACCGCAAGCGGCGCATTGAGCGATTGCATCGCAACAGCCCGCGCATCGCAGAAAAGATATCCCCGCGCTCGCACGACACCACGATTGAGATGATCACCTACCGCAACGGCATGATCGTAAATCTCGGGTGGCCAACATCAAGCCAACTCGCGCAACGCGACCTACGCTATGTCGCCATGTCCGATTACGATTCGTTCCCGTCCGACATCGGCGGCGAGGGCTCCGGCTTCGACCTCGCCAAAAAGCGCGTGCAGGTTGCCATGTCTGCGGGCATGGCGCTTGCCGAGTCGAGCCCCAAGCGCGAGGTGACGACGAATCGCTGGTCGCCGTCCGGCATCCATGAAGCGCCACCCGTCGCCGGCGGAATCATCCCGCTCTACAACAAGGGCGATCGGCGCCGCTGGTACTGGATATGCCTAGACGGTTGCGGCGAGCGGTTTGAGGCGCCAGCAATTCCGCTCTATGACGATCTCCCGGACATCCAGGCCGCCGCCGAGACCGCGCACGTCGCTTGCCCGCACTGCGGGCAGGTCTACCGGCCAACCGATAAGAAGCGCCTCAATGCCGCCGCGCGATGGCAGGTAGAACCAGGCCGAACCTCAACCATCGCATCGTTCTGGCTGCTCGGGTGCGCCGCCGCGTTCCAACGATGGGAGTCCATCGTTGCCAATTACCTGATGGCGCTTCGCGAGTTCGACGCGGGAGGCGATGAGGCTGGGTTACGTGCGACCGTCAACACCGACCAGGGGATCCCATATACCCCGCGACGGTTGTCTGAGTCTCACGGCGCTGGCGAACTCGCGAACCGCCGCGAGCACGGCGAGCGATATACCGTCCCCGACGGCGTTCGCACCCTGCTCGCTCTGGTCGACGTTCAGGCGGCCAGTTTCCAGGTGGCCGTCATCGGCATCGGCGAGGGCGACGAACGATGGATCGTCGACCGCTACGCTATCCTGCAAACCGACGACGGCATCCCCTGCCAGCCCCCCGTCTTCCTGGAGCATTGGGACGCCCTGGTCGAGCGCGTCATTCACTCCACCTACAAGTTGCCGGACGGGAAAGAGCTGCGCGTCTACCGCACCGCTATCGACTCAGGCGGCTACCACAACCGCAAGAAGCGAGGCAAGGCCGACAGCACCCGCCGCGCCTATGACTGGTGGCGATCCCTCGCGGCCAAGCGCCTACACCACCGTGTCATCCTGCTTAAAGGCGCCTCGACGCTCACCGCGCCGCTGGTCAAGCTCAGCTACCCAGACAGCAGCAAACGCGCTGACCGTCATGCTGGCTCGCGAGGCGATGTCCCGGTTTTGATCCTCAACACCAACAAGATCAAGGACGCGCTACAGAACGACCTCGCGCGCGACGTTCCTGGGCCTGGTTACATCCATATCCCAGGTTGGCTCGATCAAAAGCACCTCGACGAGATTACCGCCGAGCAGCGCACCCCGCAGGGATGGGAGAAAATTGGAAATCGGAGAAACGAGACGATTGACCTGTTGTGCTATTCGGTCGGGCTCTGGAAGCACATCACGGGGCCGCGATTTAAGTGGTCCTCGCCGCCACCATGGGCCAAGGCGTGGGACAGCAACAGCGAGGTCATCACCGCAGACCAGCGCCGAACCCTGAAATCATCCGCGCGCACCCGTCGCCGCCGCCCATCCTCCAATGGACTCGCTCCCGATGACTGGGCACTCTGACGACCTGGTCATCGCGATCCTGGCGGCAGTGCAGGCCACCGCGCTCGCTGAGGGCGTCGAGCTGACGATTGCCAAACGCATCGCCAGGGGTGCGGCCGCCGCGATCCGATCCAGCCACGGCGGGCGCGAGTGTTACGTGCGGAGCCCTGGAAAATCGGAGCGCAACGCCGAAATCCTTGATGCTCTGGAGCGCGGCGAGCGTCCAGCCAAGATCGCGCGGAAAGTTGGCCTGCACCGCTCGACGGTGACGCGCATTCGGCGTTCGATGGCCGATCCTGAGTGGGAGTTGTAAACGCTATCATGTTGCGTCTTGCCGGGTAAAAATGCTTCACATCTCGTGCCATGCTTTCGTGCATGGCACTCTCCGCAGAACAAATTCAGACCCAGCTTGACGCGCTCGACCTTGCCCTCGGATCTGGTCAGGCGCGCATGACGCTCGACGGCAAGACGATCGAATACCGATCGGTCGCCGAAGCAATCAAGGCAAGGGCACACCTCGCGCGACTCCTCGAAGCTGCGTCGACCTCTCGCGTGAGCCCGCGCTATCGTCGAGCGGTGTTCGCCGATGACTAGCCTGATCTCGCTCATCTCCCCTGAGTGGGCGCTCCGCCGTGCCCAGGCCCGCCGCGCGCTCGCCTGGTACGAGGCTGCGCGCCCGAACCCGCAGCGCAAGCAGCGCAAGGCCACCGGCTCAGGTTCCGCCGAGGTGCGCCCCGCTGCGACGAACGCACGCGAGCAGGCCCGGCACTTCGAGCAGAATTACGACCTCGCCCGCGCGGTCCTCCGCACGCTCGTCAACAACACCGTCGGCGCACACGGCATCACCCTTGAGCCGGCCCCGCGCACGCGCGGCGGCGAGCTGCACGGAGACTTCGGCAAGACCCTGCTCGACGCATGGGACGCATGGGGCGAGTCTCCCGATGTGACCCGTCAGATGACGTGGCCGAAATGCCAGCGCATGTTGCAGCGCACCGCATTCCGTGACGGAGAATCGTTCCTGCGTTTCGTCTCCGGCAGCGGCGCACCGATCCGCCATGCTGGCGACGTGCCGCTTTCCATCGAGCTGCTGGAGCCGGATTTCTTCCCACTCGACTACGACGCGACCTATGAGGGCCGCCGTGTGCGCGAGGCTATCGAGCTGAACGCATGGGGGCAGCCCGTCGGCTACTGGTCGCACCGCGAGCACCCGCGCGATATCGACTCCTGGCGCACATCCGGCATCCAGAATCTGCGCCGCTTGAGTGCTGATGAGGTGCTGCACCATGCTTTTCGCGACCGGCTCCACCAGCGACGCGGCATGACCGAGTTAGCATCGATCCTCGGGCGCCTTGACGATGTGAAAGACTACGAGACCTCTGAGTCAATCGCCGCCAAGGTCGCGGCATCGATGGGCGCTGCGATCACAAAAGGCACTCCGGATCTCTACTCGTCCGAGGTCGGCGAGGATGGAGAGCCAGAGCCGCGCGATTTGAAATTCCGCCCTGGCATGATCTTCGACGACCTGGAGCCAGGCGAGTCTGTGCAGATGATCGGCAGCAACGGCCGACCGAACCCAGGGCTCTTGGGATTCCGCACTGCGCTGATGAATGCCGCGTGCGCCGGCGTTGGCGTCTCCAGCTCGACCGTGACCCGCGTCTATGACGGCTCATACTCGGCACGCCGCCAGGAGCTGGTAGACGCATGGGCCGATTACGCCACGCTCTCGCAGGATTTCGCCGCTGCGATTGTCCGCCCCGTCTATCGCCGCTTCGTCGCGCTCGCGATTGCCGCCGGCGTCGTGCGCGTCCCATCCGATGTCGACCAGGCGTCGATCTATCAAGCCGCCTACATGGCGCCGCAAATGCCGTGGATCTCGCCGAAGGACGAGGCCAACGCCTGGCTGACGCTGGAGCGCGGCGGGCTTGCCTCTGGCCCCGAGATCATCCGTAAGCGTGGACGGTCACCCGAAGACGTTCGCCGCGAGGAAACGCTATGGCGCCGTAAGTGGAAGGCAGAGGACGAGCTGATCGAGACAGACCCTGCGACAGATAGCGCGGGAGCGAGCGCCGCAGCGCCTGACAACACGAGAGACGCAGCATGATCAAAACCAAAGGCAAATTTTGGGAAATCCGCGCCCTGGCAGACAGCCAGACCGCCGAAATCCTGATCTATTCCGACATCGGCGAAAGCTGGGACGGCTCCACCGTGGACGCCAAGGCGTTCGTCGATGCGCTCGGCAAGGTCGCCGCTGACTATCTCAGCGTGCGCATCAACAGCTACGGCGGCTCTGTCACCGATGGCCTGGCCATCTTCAACGCCCTGCGTCGTCACCCTGGTGCTGTCACCATCGAAATCGATGGAATCGCCGCCTCGATCGCCTCTCTGATTGCGATGGCAGGTGACACCGTCCGCATGGCAGAGAACGCGCTGATGATGGTGCATGCCCCGTGGGGCGCGAATCTTGGCAACGCTGTGACGATGCGCGAGATGGCCGACACACTCGACCGCTACGCAGCCGCGATGCAATCGAGCTATCTACGCCCTGGCGTCGACGTCACGCAGATCGAAGCCTGGCTCACTGACGGCGCCGACCATTGGCTCTCCGCCGAGGACGCCCTCGCAGCCGGCCTGGTCGACGAAATCACCCCCGCGCTTGCGATTGCCGCGAGCGTTCCTGACCGATATCGCATTCAATCCGCAGCCGCGGCTGCTACACCACAGGAGGCTATCATGCCCACCGAAACCAAGGCGGCCGCGCCAGAACAACAGGCCGCGCCGAACGTCACCGAGATCACTGCAGCAGCCGAAAAAAAGGCCCGCGAGGCAATACAGGCGCGCAACGCGACGCTCAAGGCCCGTTTTGACGCCTTCGCCAAGGCGACTCCGGGCCGTGTCGAAGACCTCCGCGCGATCTATGACGCGGCGCTCGCCGACTTCGGCCAGACCCCGGAGCAGTTCACTGACGCGGTGCTTGCGAAGCTCGGCGAGCATGTCACGCCGGTTGCCGGTACGTCAGGGCCGCGTGTGACGGCAGGCGAGGACCAGCGCGACAAGCTGGTTTCCGCGTGCTCTGACGCGCTCCTGTATCGCGCGAGCGTCCCGCAGGCCAAGCGCCCGGACATGAACGGCAACCCGTTTCGGGCCAAGCGCCTGACCGAGATCGCGAAGGCCAGCCTGGACCGCGCCGGCGTGCGCACCGACGGCATGAGCCAGATGGAGATTGTCGCCGCCGCGTTCACGCAGTCCACCAGCGACTTCCCTGTGCTGATGGAGAACACCATGCACAAGGCGTTGCTCGCCGGCTATGCGATCGCGTCGCTCACCTGGCGCCGCTTCTGCGCGACTGGATCGGTCAGCGACTTCCGCGCCCACAACCGATACATGCTCGGCTCGCTCGGCGACCTCGAAGACCTGAACGAAGCCGGAGAGTTCAAAAACCAGTCGATCCCCGATGGTCGCAAGCAGTCCGTGAGCGTCAGCACCAAGGGCGCGATTATCAATCTGACTCGTCAGGCCATCATCAACGATGACCTCGGTGCATTCATTGGCCTCGCCGCCGCGCGCGGGCAGGCCGCAGCCAGGACCATCGAGAACGCGGTTTATACCTCGATCGCGCTCAATTCAGGCTATGGGCCCCTGCTCTCAGACGGCAAGAGCATCATCCACGCGGATCATGGCAACATCGCAGGGACTTCCGGCGCTCCATCTGTCGCGACCATTGAGGCCGGTGTGCTCAAGATGTCGGCGCAGCAGGACATCAGCGGCAACGACTATCTCGACCTGCGCCCGAGCATTGCGCTCGTCCCGGCCGCGCTTGAGGTGACGACGCGCGTGCTCAACGCCAGCACCACCGACCCGGCTGCCGCCACCGGTAGCAGCAAAAACCCAAATACCCCAAACCCCTACAACGGGTTCTTCGCCGACATCGTCGCATCGCAGCGAATGGCCGCGAACAAGTGGTACATGCTCGCAGACCCCACCGTCGCCCCGGTCCTTGAGGTGTCCTTCCTCGACGGCAACCAAGAGCCCGCCATGGAGATGGAAAACGGGTTCACAATCGACGGTGCCCGCTGGAAAACCAGCCTCGATTTCGGCGTCTCCGGCGTTGGGTACGAAGGCATCGTCTACAACGCAGGATCATAACGGAGCAAATAACCATGGCAACGAATTACCAACAAAGCGGCGCTGTCTTCGATTGGGCCAACGCCACAGGATCCGCCGTCAGTTCTGGCGACGTGGTCAAGATCGGCAACATCCTCGGCGTCGCACTGGTCGACATCGCCGACGGGGCGACCGGCTCGGTGCAGACCGAGGGCGTGTTCGTCGTCCCGAAGGTTAGCGCGGCTGTCATTGCCCAGGGTGAGAGCCTGGTTTGGGATGCCTCGGCCGGTGCCTTCGATGACAGCGCAGCGACCCCTGCCACCGGCGATGTCTCCGGAGCCCCAGCCGTCGCCTTCGAGGCTGCCGGCAATGGCGTGACATCTCTCGCCGTGCGCTTCACCGGCGTGCCAGGAACCGTCACGTAAGCGCGAAAACCGCCCGGGCGCGATCTGCGCGCCAGGGCGGACATCCATTCGTGCGCTGATTGACGCCGCACAGAATTGACGGAGATCACTATGGCAGTCGTCCACTCAAACCCGGGCGTGACAAAAGCATGGAGCAAGCTCGTCGATGCCGCAGATAGCTTCCTGATGTCAGCCCCGGCCGTGACCGGAGGCAGCGGCTACATCAATGCCGACCCTGACACAAAGACCCATCCCGCTGTCGAATTAGCGCCAATGGAAGCCGACGAGGCGCCCGATGCCGATATGCGCGGACATCCATTGTCAGCCATGCTACACGAAGCTGGATCGCGATCCGTTTTCGGGTCTGGGCATATCTATATTCGCCTCGCGCCGAACCAAATCATCGAGAGCGCGACGGTTGTGCTGAGCGTCTGGTAAATGCGCCTCTTCTCCCCCCTCCGCCTCTTCGACCTCTTCCGCCAGTGGCGAGCCATGCTCCTGTACGCTGCGGTGGTGTCGCCTGCTCAGGCCGAGTGCGCGGTCGAATGGGATCGCGTCGTTGATTCCAGGGTGGACGGGTACTGGTTTGAGGTGAACGGACAGCGGACGCAAAAGATCTCGAAGGGCTTGACGCGGGCTACGTGCGAACAGGCTGGAGCAAAACCAGGCCGTAATGTGGTTCGGCTTTATGCGTATGGCAGCCACCAAATTAGCGGGCCGTCGAATAGCCTCTGCATAGAGATTAAGCCAGATTCAAGCTATGAGGAATGCGATGGAAACGCGCCAGATTGAGATTCCGGCATTCTTCAAGCCTGACGGCGTTGGGGCACACGTTGCTGTTGGGCGTTTCGATCTCGTCGATCATGATTTCAATCCGACACTGACGTCGTTCGGCGGCAACGGAAATGCCGGGGCCATTGAGGTGGCGGTTTCCGGTGAGCGGACGCAGGTCTATCTCCCGACGACAGAGCAATATGGATTGCCTGTGCTGTGGCGATTCTCGCTTGATGAGCAAAGCCGCTATTTTGATTTCCCGGGCTATGCCGTCCTGTGTGATGAGGATGGAGTGCCACTCGCATTCGATGACGGTACGATCATTTCCGTCGATTACTCCACTGATCTTAACCTACTTGACTTACTTGAAGGACTTGATATGAGCGTACTGGCGACCATTGCGCACCGTCTTCCCATGAGCGTTTCAGCATTACAGGCGAAGCTCGCTGAAATTGATGCCTCTGCGCAGCAAGCGGATATTGTCGATCTCGGAGACACGACCGATGTCTCGATCGTGATGAACGCGCGCGCACCACTCGCCCGCAAGCTGCACTTGCAAGGGAATGGAGCGCTGACAGTGGGGCGGATTGCTGGGGATAATCAAGCGGCATTCGCCATGCTGGTCATCACCAGCGCTGACCCGGCATTCGAGCTGACTGTGCCTGCCGACTTTGAATGGGTCGATGATCCGATGCCGCTCAAGCCACAGGCAGGATATAAGATTCTGCTGAGTATTCAACAACTCTACGGTTCCATCTACGCAAGCGCGGTCGCGCTTGAGATTCCGGGGGCGTAATGTTTTCGCTTACGAGTCAGTTTCGGCTGTTCGACATTTTCCGTGTGCCACCGAGCGGCGGATCTGGTGGCGGCCAGAGCACACTTGATTTCAGCTTTGACGTAATCGATACGCAGATAATCTCTGGAACGCTATCAACCGCCCCAGGTGAAACTATTACGGTTGATTGGGGCGATGGAACAACTAACACTTATACTGGAGAAGAACAATCCTATTCAAAGGATTATGGCTCTGCTGGAAACCGCACGGCTCATATCGTCGGGGCTAGTGGCGCCCTCACTAAATATGAAATGGCACAATCGGGCGCGAATGTATCGTTCGCTCTCTCGGATCTCCCGGCTGGATTGACGGATTTCGTCTGTAGGGGATCGAATACAATCAGCGGGTCTCTCTCGGATCTCCCGGCTGGATTGACGGATTTCTATTGTAGTGGAGCGAATACAGTAGGTGGGTCTCTCTCGGACCTCCCTTCTGGGATGGCGTTTTTCTTTTGTGCTGGAGCGAATACAGTAGGTGGGTCTCTCTCGGACCTCCCTTCTGGGATGGCGATTTTCTATTGTAGGGGATCGAATACAATCAGCGGATCCCTTTCGGATCTCCCGGCTGGGATGACGGTTTTCTATTGCTCTGGATTTAATACAATATCCGACTACACCGCAAAATCATGGGCCAATGAACTGGTGCGTATCTACCATGTCCCGGTCTCTCCGGGGGGGCTATCGACGGCGGAAATCGACGCGCTGCTAATAGACCTGGCAGCTGTTGACACATGGAGCTCATCTCAAGAGGTCTACCTTGGGGGCACGAACGCTGCGCGTTCGGCTGCATCTGATGCTGCTGTCGCGACGTTGCAGGGTAAGGGCGTCACGGTAACGACGAATTGATGAATGACGACTTCTGTGAACGCTGTGGTCGTGGGGGGTGGGCGGCGAAGATCAAGGAGCGGAAGCTCTGCCATGACTGCTACTGCAAGGTTGCCTCGCAAGGCGCTGCACTGGATTGGCTAAGAGAGATGGAGCAGTCAGGCGAGGTTAAAGAGTCGGCCCACAACAGCGGGAGACATAGCGCCAATGTGCGAAAGGCAATATGGGAAAAGAAGTTAGCCGGAAAAGGGAAATGGCGATGAATAGCATGGTCGTCGCAGTGGCACTGGTGGCTGCACTATGAAGAGGGCTACTAAATGAAGCAGGCATACGTACTCGCCATTTCCGTCATGGCGTGCTTAGTCTCGACGCCGCTAATCGCTGCGAACATCGCAGGGCCCCAGTGCACACTGCACTGGGGCTCGGTAGAAGATGTTAGAGTTGAGGGGTATTACGTTTATGTTGATGGCTCTCGCACGGCGGAAGTAGTGGCCCCCGCCACTGCTATTGCATGCGGACCTGCCGGTATTCCTCTCCGCGCCGACGCAACCGTCTACGTGACATCGTACGGCCATAGAATGGAATCAGAACCAAGCAATTCAATCGTGGCCTGGTGGGATGACTCAGACATGTCGCCTCCGCAAAATTTTAGGATCTCCTCCCAGCCATGAAGATCACAGAATTTTTTGAAGACGATGCAGGCAGGCTATCGTCCACTCGATTCGTTTTTGTGTTGTGGTCGCTAGTTGTCCTCGCCGTTTGGGTGATTACAAGCATTGGATCAGGCGTACCACAGCCGCTTGATGAGTGGGTCGCTGGGGTGCTGATGGCGTTAGGCGGCTGGAAAGTCGCTCAAAAATTCCCGGAGCGACAGCAATGATCCGCCTACTGGCCGCAGTTTCGTCCTTATCCATCATCGCGATTATGGCGCTTTATTTTCAGCTAGATAAAGTTACCCAGCAACGTGACGCGGCGAGATATAGTGCAGCTGCTCACGAGCGAGCTTTGTCGGCCTCCGAAACAGCCGCTACTAAAAAGCGCGAAATAGGACAGATCACAGATGAGCTACTACGCAACACGCAAGTGGACAATCTTAGTGATAGCCCTATTGATAGGGCCATTATTGAGCGCTTGCGCCGCGAGGGGTGGGTGCGTGATCCCGCAGCAGTTGATTGAGCCTGCACCAATGCCGCAGCTTGGCGGTAAGATGTGCAGCGATATGACACGCTGGGCTATCGAACTGCAAGGTTGGGGCGCTTCGTGCGAGACAGACAAGGGTGCAATTAGGGCGCTGACAAATGACTGACTACTTGATCGAGGGCGATGACGTGAGCATCGACTTTAAGCAACGGATTGGGGATAAGGTCAACAGAATTGACACTCGGGTCGCGGTGCTTGAGGAAATTACAGGGAAGCACAGTAATGACCTTGGAGAGTTAAAGGTTATGATCACGCGACTCGGCATGAATCTTGAGCACCACGCCGAAATGGCAGCCGCGAATCAGACGAGCTTATCAAGAGAGAACGGGCAGCAGATACAGGCGTTGCGTGTCGCTCTGGAGGGCGCAATGGATCTCAAGTTCGCCCAGCACGAAAAGCGCGAGGAAACACAACTCGGGAAGTTGGCAACTGGGACTGAAAGAGTTCAGAAGCAAATTTTACTGGCGATCGTGACGTTGCTGCTGTCTGTGCTGGGAGGCATTGCATATCTTGCACTCGACCATGTTCCTTTCGCGCCGTAATAATCAGCATGAATTCCGTCTGCGCGAGATTAAAGCGATGGCGGTGGGGGTGTGACTATGAATTCGTCAATCGGCGTATCATTGGAGCACATTAAAGAGTTCGAGGGCGGGTACGTAAATGACCCAAAAGACCCAGGCGGGTGCACTAACATGGGTGTGACGATAGCGACGTACCGTCGATATATCAATAGTCGCGGGACGTGCTCGGATCTGCGAGCAATAGGGTGGGCGGAAGCGGAAGCTGTATATCGTGAACTCTATTGGAATAACGTCAGGTGCGACGATCTCCCAGCTGGGGTCGATCTGGTCGTTTTCGATCACGCCGTCAACGCTGGGCCTAAGCGTGCAGCGAAGATGCTTCAGCGGCTCGTCGGGGCAAACCAGGATGGTGTTGTTGGGCCGGTGACGCTAGACCGCGTTGCTCGAGCGGGGAACCCTGCTGCTCTGATTCGGCGCTACACTGCGGCGCGTTTGCGCTACTACCGTTCATTGACGCGGTTGTTCTCACGGTTCGGGCGCGGATGGACACGCAGAGCAAATGCGGCGGAGTCGCGAGGTATTATGCTGGATCAACTGGCTGCAAAAGCATGAAGCCCGGCACAGAAGACATGCGCCGCCTGACGGATCTCCTCCGCGAAATTCGCGACCGCGAGGCAGAGCTTGAGACGACGGCGCTGAAGTTCCGGGCGCTGGTGAAGGACTTGGCTGCGATGATTGGAGAGAGTCATGACATTCCCTGATTCCGCCATCGATGCCGTGTTCCGCGCGGCGGTCCCGAGATTGTTTGGCATTTTTGGAGTCGACGCGATCCGCAATGACGAAACCGAGGTTCGCGTTGTCGCGTCAAAGTCAGTCGACCCGGTCGGCGAGTACGGCGAGCGCGCCGAGTCTCGCTGGACGATCGAGATTGAAGCGGCAACCGGCGCGGCGGTCGGCGACAGGTACCAGGTCGAGGGCATCGTCACCGACGCCGATCCGTATCCAGACCCGATCGTCTGGGTCGCAACGCAACTGATCGAGGACGATGGCATGACCCGCAAATTCTACGTTCGAGCCGAGCCCGCATGAGCGTCACAGAGGCCCTGTCCGCGCTCGCTCTCAAGCTCGCTGCCGTCGCCCCGGTTCGCACCGGCCGTGGGGCCCTGGAGACGACCAGCGCGGCCCTGCCTGTCATTACGGTATGGAGCCGGTCAGACGCGCTCGCGGCCGAGCAGGATTACGACTATCCGACCTACGCCCGCTCGGCCGTCATCGAATACAAGGCGTCGGCCGGAGACGACTACCAGCCGGCCCTTGACGCCGCGCTCGTCGCGATCCGCGCGGCGCTGGAGCCGGACGCGGACGGGCGCTGGCTCGGCGGGTCGGCACTGATGCTGCGCCAGGAGGGCGCCACATTTTCACACCCGGTTGACGGCGGGGACGCGGCCGTTATCCAGATCTCTATCACCCTCGACTACGCAGGAGCCTGATATGGCCACACTGACCTCCGCGCGCATCGCTTACGAAAGCGCGCAACAGCAATACCCTTTCGCGGCCCTGGCGGCCGATTCGGCGAATACCACGTTCTCGCTCCCGACGAAGCCGTGGTCCAACGCGGCAGGCTATGAATACGTGGTCGCTCCCTATGGCCTGCTGACCGGCGGCGCCATCACGCCCGAAGCCTCGTCGACGAACAACCTGGTCGACGTCGCCGCCCTTACAGCGATGATGCCGGCGGCCACGGGCGCCTCATCGACAACCGGCGTCCTGACTGTCTCGGCCGACGAGGACATCACGATCACGCGCCCGGCGACCAACGTCAGCAAGATCAACTCGGTCACGGTCGACGCGTCTGGAGCGGTCGCCGTCGTCGCAGGAACCGACGGATCGACGACCGCATTCAGCGACACTCGCGGCGCGGCTGGCGGACCTCCGCTGATTCCGGATGGGTCCATCGAGATCGGACAGGTGCGCCTGACCACCTCGGCAGCCGCGCCGATCGCGGCAGGCGAAATCTACCAGGTGCCAGGCGTCAGTCAGGAGCGGTCTGATTTCCCGGTCTACTCGGTCGACGCGATCCGTGGGCAGGTGACATTCGCGGCGGCGCTGGATGCGATCCATACCGACACGAAGCCGAAGCTGGTCTATGCCCGCGTCGCGACGCCGATCTTCTCTGCTATGGCCCGTTGCAAGGATTGGGTGCCTGCCGAGGTCACCAGCTCAGTCTCGTCCGAGGACTACTACGACGGCCCCGTTGGCTCGGTGTCGTCCAGCGTCGGGCAGGCGTCTTTCAGCATGGTCCTCGGTGACGGCGTGACGGACGCGATTCTGGCGAAGGACGGCCAGGATTTGATGTTCAAGTTCTGGCCTGACTTCAACAAAAGCCCGTTCCAGATCACCCAGGGAATTTTCCGCAAGTCGAGAACGTTCGGAGTCGGAGCCAATCCGACGATGAGCGCGACGGTCAGCGCGAGCCAGGCAACCGTGGACTTTGCGTCCTGATGTTCGACCTTGAGCGATTCCGCGCGGCCCAACTCGGGCCGCGCGAGGGCGATGTCAGGGTTCCGGATCTCGCGCATTGGTTCGCCGATGGCGTCGAGCCAGTGTGGCGGGTGCGCGGGCTCACGGGCGAGGAGATCGCCCGGAGCAACGAAGCCAGCCAGCGGCACGAAACGATCGCGAGCGCGGTTGAGGCGTTCGCCTCTGCGTCTGGCGGGGACAAAGCGTGCGCGCTGTCGGAACTGATCGGATACAGCGGATCGGTTCCGGCTGATCTCGCGAAGCGGTTCGATCACCTGGTGTTCGGGTCTGTCGAGCCGAAGATCGACCGGGAGATCGCGGTCAGGATCTTCAAAGCCTATCCCGTGATCGGGTTCATGTTGACCAACAAGATTCTCGAACTCACGGGCCTTGGTCCCGACCTGGGAAAGTCGCCGCCCTCTACTCAGACCCCAGAGTAGGCGTGGCGCTCACATTGTGCGATCTCAAGGGGCGGTTTCTCTTCGAGGCGCTGCCGGATCTTTTCCCGGCGCGCCTCACAGAGACCGAAAGCGGGCTGTGGGGCCGGTATTACGCCGACAAGAACCAGCGACAGGATAGGCGATAGTGGCAACGCTCGACGAAACGATCAGAATCATCATCAATGCCGAGGATCGCGCATCGGCGACTCTGAAAGGCGTCGGCGACGGGATATCTTCGATCTCCGATGGGATCGGGAACGTCACCGGTCCGTTGGCCGGGTTCGCCGACAAGCTCCTGACCATCGACGCGGCAGCGGCAGCGGCGGCCGCCGCGCTGATCTCGATCTCTGGTCAAGCCGCTCAAGACTTCGAGGCGGCTTTCCGAAATATCGCGACCTTGGTGGAGGAGCCCGTCGAGAACCTCGATTCGCTGCGCCAGGGCATCCTCGACTATGCCGCCGGCTCGACCCAGGGGCTGGATCAGATCGTCAAAGCGACCTATGACGCAATTTCAGCGGGGACGGACTGGAAAGAGGCGATCGATCAGGTTGGGGTCTCGGAAAAGCTGGCGGCCGGAAACACCGCCGAGCTGGCGGATGCCAACCGGATTCTGCTGCAGGTCACGACGGCCTATGCTGATACCAACGTCACCGCAGCCGAGGCCGCCGACAAGCTGACAACTGCCGTCCGCACCGGCGTGACGACCTTCCCCGAGCTGTCCGCGTCCATCGGCGGCGTAGTCGATATCGCGGCCAAGGGCGGCGTCTCGATTAACGAGCTGTTTGCGGCCGTCTCGACACTGACCAAGACCCAGGACACCGCAACGGCTGTCACAGCGCTGAAAGGCGTCATCACCGGCATCATCGCGCCATCGGAAGGCGCCAAGAAGGCCGCCGAAGACCTCGGGATCGAATTCAGCGCTCAAAACCTCAAGGCCAAGGGGTTGGCCGGCATACTTGAAGAGGTCCGCGTCAAGACCGGCGGAAGCGCGGACAAGATGACCGAGCTATTCGGCAACGTGCGCGGTCTATCTGGTGTGCTCGGGCTTGCAACATCCGAAGGCGCGCTATTCAAGTCGAACCTGGACGCACAAGCGCAATCGGCCGGTGCCTATATCACTGCATTCGAGAAAGTCGCCCCAACCCTGGACACGGGCGTCGATGCCGTCAAGCTCGCGCTGATCGCCTTCGGCACGCCCTTCGAGCAGGCGTTCTACAACGCCAAGGGCGCGCTGACGGATTTCGCCAACGCCTTCGCGACGGCGTCTGACGTGGGCGCATTCTCAGAGATCCAGGATCTCGTCCGCGCTGCGCTCGAGAACGTCGCAGACCAATTCCGCGAGGCGGCAAAAAACCTTCCGGCCGCGTTAAACGGCGTCGACTGGTCCGGGTTCATTGGCGCATTCGGCGTGCTCGGCGAGTCCCTGTCCGGCGTGTTCGGCGATCTCGACCTGACCAGCGTCGAGGGGCTGACCTCCGCGTTGCAAGCCATCGTCGACACCGGGAAAGTGCTCATCACCGTCACGTCCGGGATGGTCGACGGACTCAAGCCGTTCATCCAGGGCGCGGCAGCGGCGCTGAAAGAGGTCAACGGATCGGACGAAGCCACGCAGAAATGGGCCGGCGAGATCCTCGGGCTTGCCAAGGGCATCAACACCGTCCTGCCTGCTGTCTCCGCCCTGGGAGACGGGATCTCCGCCCTTGGCACGGGCCTCGGGGCACTCGGCGCCGCCAGCGCGCTGAAAACCATCACCGGGCTTGGGGCCGGGGCCACGACATCGGCGGCGGCACTCGGGAGCGCGGCGGCAAAGACCGGGCTTGTGGGCGCTGCTGGCGCCGCCGGGTATGCGGTCGGCACCGTCCTGGCGGGTGGGATCGACAGCGCGCTATCCGCGATCACGGGGTCACAAACCTCGCTCGGCTCCTGGATCTATGATGTCACCCACGCGAGCAAGGATCTATCGACCACGGCGCCGGCAGCCGCCACGGCGCTACGCGACACTGGGAGCGCTGCGGATAGCGCGGCGGATGGCTACAAATCCGTGGTCACGCCCATCGAGGAGCTGGCGACCAAACAGCACGACCTCATCACCGCAAGCGACTTGATGGGTAACGCTCTGCTCGAAGGCATCATCAAGACGGACAAGATGGCCGAATCGGCTGGCGCGCTGGTCACCGTCTACGACAGCAACGGCGACGCCATCGAGAAAACCAAGCTCGCAACCGGGCAGCTCGTCAATGTGCTGCGTGACGCGGACGGTAACATCACCGGCTACAGCCAGGCCGTGGGAGCGACGGCCGGAAAGCTCGACAAGGTCGGCGAGGCGACCAAAAAAGCCAAGGACGAGACCGACGCCTACCGCATCAAGATCGCCGAGATCGACGCCCAGCTCCAAGCCGCGACGCTCGAGGCATTCGTCAGCATCAAGACCACTCAGCTCGAGACCGACGCCGAGCGGGTCAAAGCGACATTCGCGAGCATCGACACGACGATCTCAAGCACGGGCGACCTTCTTGGGAGCCTCTTCGACAGCTTGAGTAATGCCGGGAGCCTGCGCGACAAATTCGCGATTGAGGATCAGATCGACCTGGAAAACAAACGGCGCCAGGAGGCGCTCGACCTCCAGAAAGAGCTAGCCACGGCAGAGATCGAGCGTGTCAAAGCCCAAACCGAATCCCTCGCCCGCGGCGATTCGTTGATCCAGATCGATGGGTCTGGGCTGGAGCCACAGCTGGAGGCGTTTATGTGGGAGATCCTGAAGGCCATCAGGGTGCGGGCAAATGCGGAGTTCAGCGATTACCTTCTCGGGATGAGCGTCGCATGATCGCGATTGCGGCCCCGACGTTCGACCCCAATGGTCATCTGGTCCTCCATGTCCATCCGAGCAATCCGTATCAGGCATCGCGGCGTGGCAGCGTGACGGCAACGCTCGATGGCAGCGTCTGGCCCTACGATATGGGCTATTCCGTCGGTGATCAGACCATCTCCGCGACGTGGGGCAATCCGACGCGCGCGCAGATGATCACGCTGCGCTATCTCATCGCGTACTACGCCGAGCTGATCGTTTCGCTCGAAACTGGATGCTTTTTTGCGCGCTGCTCTTTCGTGCTCAACAAATCCACTCTGATACTTACGATGCGGCTATTACGCCGCTTGGACGGATAGACATGGCCAGCATCATCCTACCCTATGATCATTTTTGGTCTCTCGTCACGCGCCAAGGGCTCGACATGGATGATGCACAGATCCGCATCCGGCTTGTCACCAGCGGGTACACCTACTCAGATGCGCACACTCAGTGGGACGATGGCACTGACGGTGCGTCAGATCCTAGCGCTCATGAGGTATCGTCTGGAGATGGTTACGCCACTGGCGGGATTCAGCTCGTCAATCCTGTCGGTGATGTTGATAGCCTATCTTTTGACGATGTGATTTGGACGAGCCTCACGAAGACGTTTCGCGCTGCGATTGGCGTGGCAATCGGGACATATGGCGGGGTCGTCGACCCGGTGCTCTTCTACCTTCTGCCTGACTCGACACCGGCCGATATCGTCAGCAATGGCAGTAACTACGAGATCCAGTGGCACGATACGGATGGGCTGATCTATCGGCCGGCGCCCTAATCTGCGATGGCTACAATCGTCTATTCTGGCTTGCTAGATAACGAGGATGCGTTGCCACATGCAATCGTGCGCGCATATGACGAGTCCGGAAATCAACTTGCGATCGTGCATACGCATGATCGCTATCCCGCGACTTACAGCTCTTCACCGCACGAAGGCACAGACACAAGGCATCGCTTGGAGTGGCGGATGCAATGCAGGGATGGTCGTGGGAAGGCAGTAATCGGGACCATCTGGGAGAATGTTGACACAGAACCAGGTGCGTCCCCTTCGCAGCCGCCTCGGTTCCTTCCTCCGCTGGAATTCGTCGCCTCGAGGTCCGTCATGAGATCTGACGGCCTGATAATTTCCGCCGGCTCCCCGCTCACATCGAGGCCGGAGTCAAAAATTGTTCAAGTCGAGGATGAATATGATTCCTATGGCTTTTCAGATTTTTCCCGTGCGTATAGACGGGGGGG
>RRYU01000769.1_pt1 | contig 18246 bp, 11 predicted proteins | sample 2162651 | NCBI WGS metagenome assembly RRYU01 (sample SAMN10267283, study PRJNA491782) | microbial mat metagenome | isolation source: biomat in the production well | place: Japan: Minami-Kanto gas field, natural gas well KTG3 | collected 2017-06 | reverse complement strand
GCTGCCGGAGGGGTATCAGCCTGGTCGTTCGCGGCAGGCGCTCTGGATCGGGCACGACCACCCGGAGCCTCCCGCGCCTGAATCGCACCACGCGGTGACTGCGCCTGAATCGCATCGCGCTGCGCAACCAGGCGATCCCGCTCACGCTGCATGCGCTCAATCCGATCCTGGCGACGAGTCGCCGCCCGGTTCGCTAACCAGTCATCGGTCGCCCCAACCGCCCCGGCGGCGGCTCCAGCGGCAGACCCAACAGCGCGGCCAACGGGTCGCAGGCGATCTGCGGCGGCCCCAACCGCCCCGGCGGCGCGGCCATCTGGCGCGGCGGCGCGGCCATCCGGCGCGGTGGCCGCCTCGTCTGCATCTTTCCAATCAGCATAGTCCTCTGTCCGACCATCGTCATCGGGGCGCTGCCGCCCCCGATACCCAATCCGCTGCATGGCGCCCTGCACACCAGGACGCACGGCCTGTGCGTGTCCTGACAGGCCGGGACGTAGCCGTCGGGCAGACCGGGCGACGGCCGCCACATCCTGCCGTCCCTGTTGGAGCAGCGTTGGGCCAGGGGCGTTATCTGTTTCACGCTGGATCTGCGCGTCCTGGCGAGCAATACGCCGGTCGAGGCGGTCGATCTGCCGATCAGCGACCTGCTGCTGTCTGGTCTCCCGCATGGTCTGCCCACTGGATAGTCTCCGTGTCGCATCGGTCTGTATCTGGCGCTGCTGCACCTCGACGCCCCGGCGACTGCCCGCCCACAGACCACGCTGCGTTTCTTCGCCAACCATCCCCATGGCCGCCGCCACGGCACCAAGTTGGCGCACGGGGGCGATCCGCCCTAGTGCCGCCGCTGCTGCATAGCGTCCCGATCCGGTCTGTTTGGCGGCCATCGCCCCAGTAAGGGCCATCGCACCGACGCCCGTTGCCGCCCCGATAGCCAGACCAGCGGCGGCACCGGTCATAGTCGTTGCCATCCTGGACGGATTGACGCTCGATCCCAACGAGAGAGCCTCACCAATCGCGCTGACACTCGTCTTCACGGCACCCAGCGCCGCGCTGAGGAGCACGGCGGCAGCGATGATGCCACCCATACTGAAGCCGGTCACGGCCAGCGCATGGCCGCCCTGCGCCAGGGAGAGAATGCCCGCGAAGAGGATTGCCAGCAGCACACTACTCGTCCAACTCGCCTTGAACAGGTCAATCAAGCGGCGGAACAGGATGACAAGCGGGCTGGCCTGCTGCTGGAAGAACACAAACGGCAGCGACACAATCAACCCGACCCAGAGCAGTACCAGCGCCAGCGAGAAGGCCAGTTGGATGAGCGCATCAATCAGCGCCAGTACCGTGGGAATGACGCCAATGATCAGACGGTTAATGCCCTGCTGGATATTCTGCAAATGCCGGGCACGTTCGCTGGCATCATCCAGTAAGCCCACATCGCCATCAAACGCATAGCCAGGGCCGCTGCTGGTGTCGTACCATGCATCCGGCAAGGATCGATCTGCGTGGGGGCACTGAATATCCGTGGCGTTGGCCCAGAACAACGCGGCAGCAATCTCATCCGACCGCACGCCGGTGGGTTCCGTCGGGGTGTAATACGAGGTCGTACAGGCACTCCCGCCGTGCGAGCCATAGATCTGGCTCGGTGTCGCCATGCGGTCAACACTGGCCGCGCTGGTCGTCGTCAGGGCCGTCCCCGCATGATCAGACACGTCTTGAAAGAGGGCCGTGGCACCCTGCACCCGTGCGGTATCAAGCTCTAGCATGATCGGGCCGCTGATGGTCAGCAGCAGCGGGGCCAGCAGCGCCCAGACCAGCACCGTGCGCACGTTGAGCAGATTCGTCTGTCCGGTAAACGGCAGGAGCAGGACGAGCAGGAGGGCCAGCAGCAGCGCCACCGTGGCAAACGGGACGAACAACGGGTCAATGACCAGCACAAAGATATCGGTGAGCGTGCGGAAGCTGACATCCATGATCCACCAGCGGATGGCATAGCAATAGTACGCCGCCAGCAGGAGGGTGCGGATGAGCAGCCAGAGGCCGCTGGCGATGCCCTGATAACCCGTATACACGGCACTATCTACGCACGCCTGGGGGTCAAGTGCGCCGCATGTTGCCCACACCAGCGGCGGCAGAAACAGATCACTTAGACCAACCAGGAGCAGCACGCACACGATGATCAATCGTAGCGCGAATCGGTGCTGACCGATGCGATTGCGATAGAATTCAGGGAGAGCAGGATGCCATGTCATGATGAATCGTTCCTACCGGCCACGCCGGACGACGAGCAACCAGACGCCACCAAACATCAGGAGGGCAGCGACCAGCACGAGCAGAAACCCACCGAGGCCCATGCCGGCCGATTCGGCCGGGACGGTGGGCGCATGTCCGACAAGCGGGGTCGCCGGTATCCAGCGCGTCGGAGTGGGCGCGCGGATTGTTGGTGCTGGCCCGGTGCCGCCACCTGGAGGGGATGCCACCGGCAGCGTAGGGTCAACGGACGGCATGGTCGCCTCGGTGGCCGGAATCGGATCGAGAACCCACATGCGCGGATCGGGCAGCACGAGGCCTTCCGCTGTCACTACCAGATCCAGGCGCGTTTCACCCAACGTACCGGGGAAAAACAGGATGCCGCCGATATCGGATGTCTGATGGGTGAAGGGGGTTCCAGCGGGCATCTGCCCGACCACCTCCACCCGAATGGTCTGCACGCCCGCAGGCAGCGGTATCGTCGCCGTGCCATCTGCGGCGGTGGGCACACGCCCGATCTCGCCGTCGATATTGGCGTTGCGCACGATGATCGTGGCCCCGGCACGCGGCACATCCTGGTCATCTCGCAGTGACACCACCAGATCCGCCCCTGTCGGGACGGGCGAGGCGTCCTGGGCCTGGATGGTGTGTGGCAGGAGCGCCAGGAGGGCTACCAGGGCCACTAGCGCAGCACAGGCCCACCAGCGTCGGTATCGAGCAATCAGCATGTCTCGTTCTCCTGTCAATCCGTCTTCCCTCCCCGTGCGGTCTTGCTGTGGACTGTCCACAGCGAGACGAATCACGCCTCTACGTTCGTGCCGACCGAAAGCCGAGAATACAGAGGCTGCACGAGGGGCCACTGTAATAGGATATGGCAAAGATATTGTGTTCCAGACGCACGCCCAGCGACGGGTTGGCCGCATGCACCAGATCCCAGGTGCCATCGCCATCCAGGTCGCCCACCAGCATGCCCACATGCGTCGTCGTGCTGCTGCCCGGCGGCGCAAAATACACCAGATCGCCCGGCTGGATCTGCGCCTGGGTCACGGGCATGAGCGCGGGCCACTGCGTAAAGGTGGAACGTGGAATGGAGATGCCAATCTGTGCATACGACCATTGCATGAGCAAACTGCAATCAAAGGCATCGGGCGGATTGGTCGACCCGAAGACATACGGTTTACCCACCTGATTGAGCGCAATCTGCACCACCCGCCCGGCCCCATCCGGCGCGGCCAATCCCGGTCGGGCCGCACTGCCCCAGCCGTCGTCGCCCCAGGTGGTCAGCGCCCCGGCATCGCCACACGGGTCAGCGCCGGGGATCTGCAAGCCCGCGTTGCGCCACTGCACGGTCATGGTGCTGGAGCCAGGGGCACGCAAGTCGCCACGTGCCACGTCGCTGTCGTCACCACGCCAGAGCGCCACCACCCGATTCACCCGGTCGATATACTGCGTCACGTCATTCTCGAAGGCCGGGGCATACACGGGCACAATCTGTTCCACGGTGGTCAAGCCACGCCGGTCGATATAGCTCGTCTTGATCAGGGCAAACCAGTCGTCAATGCCCTCCCGCCAGGAGGGATAGGCCCGCCAGCGCCCGCGACACGTGGGGTAGCCCGCACAGACGATGTTGCCAATATTGTGGGTGGTTGCGCTGTGCGCCCCATCGATGGCCAGGCTGTTTTCTTTGTTGAAGAAGGCCAGGCCAAACACCGGGTCAATGCCGTAGCGCAGCCCCATCTCGATCCAGATCGCCCCCGTCCCGGACGCCGGTGAGCCATAGCTCCCCAGGATCGAGTCGATCTGCGTCGCCGAGAGGCTCGGCGCACCGCGCAGGTCACTGCCACCCCCTCGGACGGTCGCAAAATCGATCTCGACCACATCCGGCGTCCCAGCAATCGCCATGACAGGCACGGATACCTGAGTCTCCCCGGTGGCAATGGCATCCGGCAGCGTGGCGATCCCGGTCAGGCGCAGTGCCTCGACCGTCACCCCCCACTGATCACTGCTCTCAATGGTGCCATTCGGTCGTTTCATGGAACGCACGCGCACCCGTGTGGCATAGTCCATCGGAATGGGCGAACCGGTCTCGTTGACCCAGGTGATGTCGATCATGTGTACCTGGGCTGGCTCCTGGCCCGGTAGCGCATCCGGTGCGGTCGGCCCGGCGTGGGACGTGACCAGGACATGCAGGGGCGCAATCTCCACGCGCTGCCCAAAGACATAACTCAGCCCGTGCAGCGCATACGGCGTCGGTGAGGGGAACGGTGGTGCGTTGGGGGCATCAGGATACTCCTGTTCCCAGATCAGATACCGGCATATCTCGCAGGTATCATCGACACAGGTGCAGGAATCGTTGACCCCATCGCCATCCGTATCCGTACAGTCCTCATCACAGCAGCAGTCCGCCGACCGCAACGGGCCAGCGGGGCCAAAGGGCCGTGGTTGGGGACTCGGACACGCCCAACGCGGCCCAGACACCACGCCGCTATCGTGCTGGGTGGCGCAGGCCAGCATGATCAGCACGAACGGCAGCAGCAGCAGCACCAGGGTGCGACGGCGCGTGTGGAGTGAGGGGGTGATCATGACGTCCCTCCCGCTGGGAGTACCACCGGCAGATCCAGCGACCGGACGGCAACCGTGTTGAGCTGCTCCACCCAGGCCACCCAGACCGTGCGGCTGTTACGCGCCTGGGCCGTCACCGTCCATCCGGCTGAGATCGACCCCACGACCAGGGGCGTGCCTGCCTGGGGGTTGGTCGGATCGGGCTGCCAGACCCGACTGCCGGGCGTACTCCACGCCGCATAGTGGGTGGCCTCACGCCGATGAAAGCGCGTGGGACGGCAGCAGACATACAGGGCCACAAAGCGGTCGACCACCGGATCATAGGCCGCAGCCACATCATCAATGCCATCTTCAGCGTGTGGCTCTGTGTCAGGGTCAAACGGTGGTTGCCAGATCACCGGATCGACCTGCCAGGTCGTCCCGGCATCCAGCGACCAGAGCGCAAAGGCATTCGTGGCATTCACGGCCGCAAAGGTAAAGAGCGGCACATCCTGCCCATTCCGGCTGACCACCAGGCCACGCAGATTCTGCACCCAGGCTCCTGCGGGATCGTTGTTGGGCAGATCGAGCGGGATCGTGTGCAGCGTCCAGGTGCCCGTCTCCAATCGCCCACTGGCAAGACGCACGTGGCGGGGGTTGTCCCCAGGAGTCGAGAGCAGCACCTGCCCCGTCGCCTCCGCCCCATCACCGAGAATCACCGCCTGGGCATAACCGATCACGAACGGCACGGTCTGGGGTGGTTGCCATGTGCCATCGGATCGGCGCACCAGCATGGTTGCTTGCTCCGGGCAGCGGGTCACGGCGAGGAGTTGACCATCCAGGGTGGCCGCCAGATCCTGCACGCCCCAACAGCCGCTGGCGATTTGCTCTGGGATCTCCCAGGTGGCACCATAATCACGGCTCTGGCCGTGCCAGAGCGTCTGTCGCCCCCACACAGCATGCACGACGCTATCGCCTGTCACCGCCACCGCGAGGCCACCATAGCCCTGATGTGGCCCGATAGACGCCGCGCCCGTGTCGATCTGCTGCACCGTTCCCCAGCGGCCTGTGGTTGGGTTCAGCACCCGTACCATGGCCGTCTGCGGCGCATCGGAGAGACCAGAGGCATGCAGCATGCCCACCACCGGCCAGTTGTCGGTGGGATGCACGGCCAGGTCAAGCTGGTCAACCCCACCCGGCAGTTCCATCGTGGTCAGCGCCTGATGGCCCATCACGCGGGACTGTGCGGCGCGGGTGGGATAGGGCGGCTGCGTCGGCAACGGAGTCGGCCAGGGGATCTGCGTTGCGCCCATCTCTGGAGCACAACGCGGATAGGGGGTGGTGGTCGCGCCCTGCCAGGGCGTCGACGTGGGTGTGCCGGGAAGAATACGTGACGCCAGCGGCGGTGTCACCGTGATCGGCAGGGGGGTGGGATAGCGTCCCGTATCCGGCCAGCACTGGCGCACGCGCGCCGTCTCCTGCACAGCGGCGTAGCTCGGTGTGTCAGCACAGGCCGATACCAGCAGCAGCAGACTCATGCAGCAGAGGGCTATCCAGATGAGCGATGGGCGAAGACGGTCTAGCACGATGTCACTCCCCGTTTGTCGGTGAACGGACATACTCTCTCTCGTATGATACAGAGAAAAAGGGGGGGTAGATCATGACCTAAGCGCCAACTTTTCAAATTTATACCTAGTGGCGAGTACGTTTTTCTAGGACTGAAGTACTATCCATGTGTTTTTGGAGGTGGATGGAGAGGAAAAGGCGTGTGTGGACTGCCCACAGATCGGCGACATGGGGAAAAGCAGTACAGGGGGAAGCTTGCACACAGATAGCTGTGTTGTGGCGATGCGAAAGCAGAAAAACCGCTATCGGAACATCGAGAGATACGGTATCAGAAAGACGAATGGACACCAAAAAGAGCGCCGATTACGGCGCTCCCCCGCCCTACCAGCATTTTCTTCAGATGCCCCACAGCGCACACCATGTACGCCACAGAGTCACAGACTGGCAGAAAAAACACGGATAGATCACTGTGGGCTAGTGATCCCGTACGATCAGTTCAGCGCCTACGACAGCGCGATCAGGCCCGGAATCACCATGTGTGTCACCAGCCCCATCACGACGTGTAAAAACCGCATCGATCACGTCACACGCCGCATCCGTGATCCGATATCGCCCGGCGTCATTGACAATCACGCCTTCTTCTTTCAATTTTCCTATCATTCGCGCTTGCACGCTTGTTGCTGAGAAGAGTCCGATTCCTTTTTGTGGCGATCTGTGGACTGTCTACAGATCGCCACATCAACGATTCATTGTTCCGACGCTCACATCAGCGATCATGGTTGTTCCCCATCCGCTGGCACAGCCGAACGCGGTTGCGCGACCCGTGTGCGCGGCACTGCTGGGCTGTCATCCGGCATCGGTGTCGGCATCTCGGTGTGGACTGGGTCGGCTGGGTCGGCTGGGTCGGGGGCATCATCCGGCGCATGCACGCCTAGCACCACGGCTGTGTCCGGTAGCACCCACTCGTCCACGCCGGGCAAACTACTCACCACCGTGTTCGGGGCCACCTGGTCGAACAGATCGGGGATGTGATCGCGGCCCTGGATGTCTACGATGCCCACGGTGATATGCTGTTCGGCCAGCACACGGTAGGCATCTTCTACGTCCATCCCGACCAGATCCGGCAGACGCACCGCTCCCGGCACTGGTGGTGTTTCCGCAGCGTCGGTGTCTGCTGGTGCGGGTGTCTCGGTCGCATCTGCGACGGCCAGGTCTGTCTGAGGTGGCGGCATGGGCGGCCACTGGTCAGAGGGAATGCCCCACCAGTCCGCCACCCGGCGCACCACGCCCGCGATATAGCGCGGCACATCATTTTCACACGCCGGGGCATAGATCGGCACGATCTGCTCGACCGTCACCGCGCCACGAGCGTTGATGTATTCCTCGGCAATCAGCCGGTACCAATCCGCAATACCCTCGTCCCAGGTGGCATAGTCGCGCCAGCGACCAGAGCAGCGGGGATAGCCTGCGCAGACGATGTTGCCAATGTTGTGCGTGGTACTGCCGTCCGGCTTGCGGCCTGACCAGCGCGGGTCAGTGGCGGCGGTGCTTTCGGTGATAAAAAACGACAGGGCATAGGCGTTGTCAATGCCGTACTGGCGGCTGAGGTCTTCCCAGACCCGGCCAGTGCCCAGCGCCGGGGAGCCGTACCGGGCCAGAATCGTATCCACCTGCCCACCGGTGAGCGATGGCCCCCCGCGCACATCATGATGCCCGGCGGCGGCCTCGACCGCTGCTGACGCTGGCACCACACGCACGGGCAGTGGCTCCAACACGACAGGTGGCGTTGGAGTTGCCGTGGCTGTCAGCGTGGCCGTGGTCAGCGCCAACGCAGCGACTGGCTCCCAATACACACGCGGCGGGTCAGCCGGGGGGAGCGGTGGCGGTGGGGCGGCCAGGTCTGGCACGCTCGCCTGACGCGCGATGGCGCGGGCGGTGGGTGCGGGCGGTGGGCCGAAGACGTGCGCGTCATGATGGGCCGGACTGAGCCGCAGCGGGACGAGTGACAGCGGGAGCGCAGTGGGCAGGGCCGGTTTCTCCACTCCTGCCGATCTGCGCCAGGCATCTCGCGCCAGCGCCGGATGTGCCAGGCTGGTGAGTAGCACGAGTAGCACAGGGAAGAACACTAGCGCCAGCACCACATGCTCGCGGCAGATCCTGCGCGGGAACCAGCGAACTGGAGAGAGAAAACGTCTGTGCATCATAGATCTCCACTGCTGCCCACCAGTGTGCGCGGCGTTGGCGCTGCTGGCGGGGTCGGGTCGGTTGGCGGGTCAGATGGCGGATCTGATTCAGTCGATTCAGGCGGTGGATCGCCAGCAACCAGGGTCGGCGTCGCCATCGGCATATCGGCCTGATCGGGTGCCACGTCCGGCGTGGCGGTCGGCGCATCGGTCGGCGCATCAGTCGGGGTCACCGTCGGCGTGGGCGGCAGATCGCCCACCACCACCGCATCCACAGGTGGGATCACCGCTGCGCCGTAGGCCATCAGCCCGGCTATGGCCTCATACCGGCTCACGATTTGATCGTGGGCCTGCACGGTTCCGGCGGCGTCACGCACGATGCGCCCCAGGACGACCTCCATGCCAGGGCGGGGGCTGATCTGTTGCACCGTCGCATCCGGGGCGAGGTTCGGATCGTACTGCCAGCGCGTAGCCGGAGTGTCCCCCTGCGCGGTGATCACCGGATTGGTGCGCTCCACCTGCCGCCCATCGCCCTGCCCCCAGAGCGTCACCGTGACCGTGCCAGATTTCCCGGTGGCGGCCACCAGGATGGGATGGGGGGTATCATTGCGAAACCGCAGATCCAGATCTGGGCTGAACACGGCGGCATCAAAGCTCAGGATGTCGTTGAAGCCATCCAGGTACAGCGTATGGTTCTGGCGTTCCAGGATGGGCAGTCCAGCCAGAAACGCGGCCCGGTAGAGCGCCGTGGAGGTCTGACAGATGCCCCCGGCCACCACTGGCACGACCTGCCCGCCCACAATCGCGGCACCGCTCGTGTAGCCCGTGCGCATGGAGAGTTCCCCAACCGTGTCGAGAAACGAGAACGCCTGACCCGGCTGCACCACATGCCCGTTCAGGCGCTGCGCCGCCAGGATCGCATTGGCTGTGCCGGGTGAATCTGCAAACGTCAACGTGCCGCTGCCGAGCGCTACCACGGGCGGGGCAGCGGCCAGCAGGTCGGCGTTGAGATGATGAGCAGCGGCCAGCCAACGGCCCAACGAGGCCATCTCCATCACGGGTGACGTTTTCGAGGCATCCAGCCGATAGGCCAGGCGCGTGCGCTCAAAGTATTGCACCTGCCAGGTCTCGGTGGTCGTGCGCCTCAGATGCTGTGCTGTCACCGTGGTTGAGCGGAGACGAGCTGCTTCCCCATTGGTCGGTGTGATCGCCACGGTCGGTGTGATCGATAGCGTGGGCGTGATCACGGTCGTCGTCGTGATGGTCGTGATCGCTGTGGACGTGATCGCACGTGTGGGGCTGTCCAGACCGGCTCTCGTGCGCATGCGGGGGATGGTTGTTTGCACCTGCACCTGTACCGGAAACGGCTCCGAGATGGGATAGCCCAGGATGGGCACACCGCCGTTTTCCTCCCAGACTGTGCGAAATGTTCCACTGAGCGTATGCCCAGATTCGGGGAAGAACACCAGTTCGTCTCCCTCGTTCGGTTCGGTTTCAGTGGCATGGAACGTCTCGGTATCGGGTGTCATGTCCGACTGCCAGGCAAACGCCGGGTGGATCTGCAGATCGGCAGCAGCCAGCGCCCCGATACGGGTGATGCTGATGTGCGTCCCGTCGTCCGGGTCATATTCCAGCCGGAATCGCTCGTAGTACTGGAGATACATGCCCGTTGCATCGTCCACCAGCACCTCGGTGATGGGTGCGCCAAAGAGAGCCTCGCCACCGTGAGCATCATAGAAGGTTTTAAAGACCAGGCCGAGCGTGTGACCGGTCGCCGGGTAGAACCGCACCGGCGCGGCGGCATCCCAGACCACGCCGTCTGGCGGCTGGAGCGCCGACTCGAAGGGCCGCAGGAGCGGCCCCGCATCGTCCACCTTCGGCACGCGGAGTGTCGCACTGTGCCCACCGCGCCGTGTTGGCGTCACGGTCGGCTCAGGCGTGTTGGCCTCACCAGTTCCCGGTATCCAGCCGACCAGGATACCGAGCAGCAGCATGCCGAGCAGGATCGTTACACGATTCATGGGACACCTTCCAGCACGGTGTGGATGGATAGCAGGAGGCCCGCCGCGTCAGCATCCACCAGAACGACCACCAGTCGGTACGTCTCGGCACACGACGGACACATCAGCAGATGCGCCCAGACCATGGGGTAGGCCTGGATGGACGCCATACGCCCGTCCGAGCGTTCCTTATCAATCGCACCTGCCAGATCTTCCTGGCAGGTCGCGCATGCCGTCATGTCTTTCACGGTCGCATGCCTTTCAAGCGATCTGTGGACTGTCCACAGATCGCTCATCGCTGATCTAGTTAGACTCCGGTGCCCATCAGCACCGCGCCGCCGCCCGTAATCACGAACAGCAGATTGCCAAGGATGCCGATCACCAGGCTCACCGCCACCAGTCCGATCAGGTAGAGTGTGCGGCGTTTGAGCATCTGCGTGAACTCGTCGCGCAAAATCTGTTGCAACGTGATTTCTTGTGCTTCCAGCACCGCCTGGACATCCGCGCCATCGGCTTCCGCCTGGGCGAGCGCATCGGTCACGTCAATCACCTCCCGGCCGCCCCGCTGCCGGGCAATCCGCGCCAGGGCGGCAAACGGACGCATGCGCTCCGATTCCATCACCTCCAGGGCATCAGCGACCAGCGCCTGCATCACCGCAATGTTCTTGCGTGGACGCTTCACATAGCGCGTCAGTACCTCACCGGGCGACTCATTGCCTGCCAGCGCCACGCGCACATAGGCCACAAAACCCGGCGTGAGCATACGCAGCCGCTTCTGCTCTTTCTGGGCTTTGACAATGGGTTGGCGTGGGACGACTAATCCCAGATACAGGTAGAGGCCCCCCGCGCTGGCGAGCGTCAGGGTCAGCTGATTCTCCACCAGACCGGTCGTGATGGCAGTCAGCAGCAGGATGCCCGCCAGCGTGATCCCGGCCATCTGGCCGACCATGAACCGACGACGATAGTTCCATGTTGATGCCGTGCGTGCCGTTGCCGCCAGAGTCTGCACGGCCGTCATGCGCTGCATGCCCAGGATGGCGATACAGATGCCGACCATGCTGATGAGCAAAAATGGTGTGCCCGGTTGTACCAGGATGTCGATCATCGTGTTCCTCTTTCTTTGTCTCTGTCTCGTCTAATAGTCCGCATCATCAGCCTGCGAGAGCAGTTGGCCGCCGATGAAGGGAGAGAGGATCGCCAGCAGGATGACCGGCCCGACGATCAGACCCAACGGCCCACCGTAGGCCATGTGAAAGCGGTCTTGTTGCACCAGATACATATAGACCGCCATGAAAAGCGCCGCGCCGCCCACCGCCCACCCGGAATACTTCATCTGCGACAACTCGGTGGTCGCCTCACTGCGCCGCCGCTCAGCGGCCAGCAGCGCCTGCGCGGCGGTCTGGATACGGGTCGTCAGGATGTCATGCGGTTGTTCCAGCGCCACGGTGAGATGATCGAGCAAGGTGCGGTGGCGTTCAGAGGGCGTTTGCAGGGCCATGGCCTCGACCACCTGCACGGGCATCGCCAACGTGCCATCGTGCAGTGGCACGCCAAAGCGGTCGCGGATGGTCTGCCATTCGTTGGCCAGCGGGCCAGCGGGCATGTCCTGCACCACGCGATCAAACGACAGTTGAAAGCTGCTTGAACTGGCGCAATAGGTCGCCAGCCGTCCGACGATAGCAGGCAATGCCGCATCCAGCCGGGTGATATACCGGCGTTCCAGAAACGCCAGCGCCAACCAGATCACGCCCATGGTGGCCGGAGCGGTGAGCAGCACGGTCAGAAACAGCGGCGCGACGCGGCTCACGATAAGCAGGATGAGACTGGCCGTGATCATGCCCGTTGCCAGAAGCTGGCCGGGGGTCACAATCGGCGGGAAAAACAGCAGCGCCGGGTCAATCCCCTGCTGCCGCTCCTGGGAGCGTCGGGCAATCAGCGTGGACAGCAGCGGCAGCACCATGCGCTGCCCGAACACGCCCAGCAGCAGGATCGTCACCAGCGCGAGAAACACGGGCACACCTGTGACCAGCCAGGCGGTCTCGGCGTGGGTCATGGTGGTGTCAGGAATGGAGTCCATGTCAGTCACCCTCCTTCCGTGTGCGTGCCGTTGTGTCGGCACGCGATGGGGCGGTCTGAGCCGCCGGGATATCGAACGGGATCATCTGGATCAGCGCGGCGTGCTGACCGGTCACGAGATAGGCTTCAGCGGGGGCCAGACCTCGCGCCCGACAGGCGGGCACGGATTGTGCTGGTTCCACGCGGCGAGTCAGAGTCACCCCGGTGCCGCGTGAGACAGGCTGGATCATCGGAATCGTGCGCATGGCCTGCCCAGACAGGGCGTCCAGGATGGGTTCTGCCGTCTGCGTGGCATGGATAATCGCCAGCGGCGCAGCGGCCAGCAGGCGCTCACGCAGGGCCGGATCGAGATCGGCGCTGGCCGGGGCCGACAGGATCACCTGGAGCCCCCGCTCGGCCAGCGGGGGCAGCGCGAGCAGGCGTTCAATCAGGGTCTGGGAGGTGTGTGACCCCGTTCCGATCTCGGTCGGCAACCCATGCACACAGAGTTCCTCCACGCCATCCAGGAGAAGCGTGATCGGGCGCTGTGGATCGACGCGCAGCAGCAAGTCGTGCAGGATGGCATCCAACACAAAGCGCCGTTGCGCTCGCTGCTCGACGGTCGCCCGTCCCGGCAGAGCAACCACCACCGTATCCGCCGTCTCCAACCCCCAACCCGTATCGGTCAGCATCGGTGATAGGTCACTGAGCCGCACGGCGCACAGGTCGCGCACCTCGGCAATCAGGGCGAGATCGGTCTTCACCGCCCACTCCAGCATGCGCCGCCGGGTCGCATGCGCATCCCAGGTGTCAGCCGCCGCCATATCATTCGCCGCGTCGCCCGTGGCCTGGGGTGGGGTCAGCGCGGTCAGCGAGATGACCTTGGATGCTGTCTGGGCGGCATCGCTCTGCATCTGCGCCGCATAGGCATACAACGTGCGACAGCGAGCCACGAGGTCATCTACATGGTGCAGCGGGTCACGCGACAGACTGAGCATCGAGTGAAGAATGAGATCGACCGTGTCTCCATCGTCGTCCATCACGGGACTCTCGCGCAGCAGTTCGCGCAGGCGGCGGTGCATGGCCGTATCGCTGGCCGCCAGCCAGTCGGCCCCGGTCTGTCCGTTTAACGCCCAGACCACCGGAGTGCGCCCCAGGAGCCTCATCAGCGCCAGGATCTGGCGCTGTGGCTCTACCGTCGCAGTGCCCTGCACATACACCACCGTGCGTGCTGGCTCGTCCAGCGCCCGTCCGGCCAGACTGATGAGCGTCTGCGTGACACGGCTCAATTCCTCTCCCAACACCAGGATGGGATGGAAAAACCCGCTAGCCGTCAGATAGACCTCGGTCACAGGTGGCGCATCCGCCGTGCGTGACGGACACACCTGCACATACATCGGTGTGCCAAGATCGGATTCTCCCTCCAGGTACAGCGCAATCGGCCACTGCCCTGGCGCTGCCAGTGGCTGGCTCACATCCGGCGGGGGAGCACGTCGAAACCAGTGTTTCATCATCTGTGGGGACGGATCGTGTGTCTCCGTCCCCGCCTCCTTTCCTTGTTCTTCTGGATACATCCATGTCCTACTCAGGCGGCTTTCCGATCAGCCGCATCCTGCACGTGCCCCACCGCACTGCGCAGCGCATACAGTTGTGTGCGCAGCGTGTCAAGTACCTGCGCCGACCCCTCCCCGCGCTCGACAAGCAGCGTGTAGATCTGCACCTTCAGATCCAGCAGCGGTTCGGCGTAGCGTTCCGGCAACAGATCCGTCTTCATCTCGTCGATCAGCGTTTTGGCCGTCTGTACATCGCTGCATGCCAACGCAATTCGCGCCTGCTGCATCGTCACATCGGCGGTGGTCATCTGCGCGACGCCGGTGGTGATCTGCTGTTGGATGACGGCCCAGCCATCCACCGGCATGGCCGCGATAGCGATCCCGGCCTGGCGCAGCAGCGAGGTCAGATGCCCCTGGGCCAACTGCCACTGCCGCTCCCCAATCAGGCGCATCACCACGGCCAGTTCCTGGTCAGCCCGCCGTGTCAGGTCAGCAAAGGTCTGCGGTGACAGCGCAATCGCCCGCTGGCCCATGCGGGCCAGGCGCTCATCCGGGCGGGCATCCCACGCCTGCGTCACGGTTGCCATCGCCCGGTCACCCATGCCAGAGAGCAACAGATCCTCGGCCCGACGAAGCGCCGTGGTGACGACGGTCAGCGAGGTATTCAGCCGAACCGCCGCAATCGCCCTGGCCTTGCGCAGCTTGTCGCGCAGCGCCGCGGGCGTGCGATCCGTCCCGTCGAGCCAGACCAGATCGCCCTCAGCCGTGGGACGGGCACAACATGTCCAGTGGAACTGCCCGGCCTCATCCACATGGATCTGCACCAACGGGATCGTCGTGGGACGCAACCCCCCTGCCGTCTCCTGCACGCCGTCGATCAGCGCAATCTCACTGACCAGGCGGCGACCCACCGCTTCCCAACTCTCAATTTTCAGCACCACCTCAAAGCCCGCACAGGTATCGACCAGCGCATCGGTAAACCGGCCCTCGTACATATAACTATTCGGCAGCGTGGCACAGCGCGCAAAGCGGGCCGCTGCGTCGGCACATGACCGGGCGTGAATGGTCGTGATCACCGGATGATCCGATGTCACCAGCGACAGGATGGCCCCGGCTTCTTCACCACGGGTTTCGCCCGGTGTCACCAGGTTGGGTGTCTGACGCAGCGCCTCACGCGCCGCTTTGCCAAACGCATGCGGATCTTTCTTCGTATCCACCACCTCGCGTGTCCAGGTCTGCATGCGCCGGATGACAATCTCCATGGTGTGGTCTTCAATCGTCAGAATATGCGGATCACCCGGCCAGGAGTTTGCCAGCGCCTCCAGCAGCGCCGTTTTGCCTGATCCGGTATGTCCGGCCACCAGGAACGAACAGCGAGCGCGGCAGAGCAGTTGGAGCAGATCGGCCACCTCCTGGCTAAGCGTGCCCCGCGAGAGGATATCGTAGAGATCCCAGGCGGTCGTGCGCCCGCGCCGGATACACACCAGAATGCCGTTATCGGCAATCAGGGGCGCAATCGAGACATGCATGCGCGTGCCGTGCGCCAGCGGCAGCGTCGCCTGGGGGGTCGAACTGTCCAGTTTCACATTCAGCTTCGATGCCAGCAGCGTGGCCCGGTTATGCACCTCGGCCACACTGTGAAACGTCTCTGGCACGGTAATGAACGGCTGCCCGGCTTCCTGCACCCGGATGGACGTGCGGATCATCTGCACTTCCTGCACACGGGGGTCATCCAGGTAGGGCTGGGCTGGCCCCCAACCGACCGTCGCCGAAAAGAGTCGCAGCAAGACGCTACTCTCATCGGGCACGGCGGCGAGTGCCCCGCCATGCTGCTGCGCAGAACTGATCGCCGTGCGCAACACGTCCTTGACCTGCCGATTACGCATCTCGGCAGGCGCGAACGGGTCAAGAAACGTGGGGGCAAGCTGGTCGCGCAGCGCATCGCGGGCCGCGCTCAACACCGACGGATCCGTCAGCAGTTGGTCAACGGGGCGTGCGATGTGCTCCCCAAAGCGCAGACTGGCTAACCCGCCATCCTCAACCACACCGAGGTCGCCCAGGTCAACTTTTGCGTGTGATGACATAGCGTTCTGGTTCTCCTTTCCTACACGGGCCGAGCGCCAACCGGCGCTCCGTTTGGGGCCGCGCCAGGCGTCTTCTTCGTGCGAAACAAGCGTCCCAGGAACGATCCGCCTGACGGCCCTGCCGCCAGGCGCAGGCCCATCTCCGCCGCCAGGGTGTCGACAATCGCATAGGCGGCCCGCGTAAAGGCGCTGTTCGGGTCAACCAGCAGGGGGGAGACATAGTGATTGGTTTCAATCGCCACACTGACCTGGCGTGGCGAGCGGGGCAGGCGACCAATCGAACGAATGCCGGGAAACTCCTGGGCAAAGATCGGGGCAATGTCATCAATGCCGACGACCATGCCCTTCTCCGGTTCCATAAAGAGCAGCACACAGCGGTCAAGCAGACTCCGGCTCTGGAACAGGCGCAGGGCGTTCCCCACGCCGGTGCGCTCTTTCGCGCCCGGTGGGGTGGGAAACACCACCGTGCCCCCGTTCGCGGCGGTTACCAGCGCATAGGGGCGCTTGAGCATTTCGGGGCCGGTATCCACCAGCACCACATCGTACATGTCCAACTGCCCCACCGCCTGCAGAAAGAGTTGCCACTCGTTGGTGGTAAAATCGGCACCCAGGGTCGCGTCCTGACTGCCGAGCAGAAAATGCAGGCCGCTCGGTTCATGCACGCTGATCAGGCGTTGCACATTCTCTGCCGTCCATGCGCCTGATCCATCGTCTTTCAGTGACAGATACGAGCGAAAGCCCGGCGGAATATGAAAGGTCGGGATAATCCCAGAATTGGACAGGTCGCCATCCACGACCAATACCCGTGCCCCACGCCAGAGCAGGATTTCGGCCAGCAACTCGACAATCAAGGATTTGCCAATGCCCCCCTTCGATCCGGCCACCGCCAGCATCACCTGGCCGGTTGCGGCCGCACGGGCACGGATGCCTAATTGCTCGGCCAACCATGCCGCAATCGCCTCAGCGGTGCGTGCGTGCGTCATCACCGCCAACCCGCTGGCCAGAAAATCGTCTTTCGCTGCCAGGCCGACGCCGTACAGGCCGAGATAGACCGGAATATGGCGGCTCTGCGCGGCACGGGTAATGTCCCAGAGTTCCTGGGGTGTGCCCCCCGAGTCTTCCAGATAGATCGCATCGGGTGGCGCATCGCTCACAATCTGCCGGGCGGCAAATTCCAGGCGCGGCCCATGAATGACGCGCACGCCGTCATAGCCATGCAGGGCATCTGAGAGACCCGGCACCTGCGTAATCACAACCAGTTCACGTGGCTTCTCCACGATAGATCTCCTTTGCTTGTCTGCGTATCGTGTTGCGGATACGCTGTGTCACATCACGCCCGCGCCCCACGCACTCTGTACCGGAAAGCCCAACTTCCACCCCGTCTGCTCCGTATAGGTCAGCAGCGGATTGGTGGTAAAGGTACCCCCCGATTGCAGCTTGCCATCGGTACTCACCTCGCAGATCTCCGTCACACGCCGTGTGCCCGCGACGATGGCCATATGCACCACCACCAGATTCATGCCCTTCGAGGTCATCAAGCCGCGTACCATTTCGGGACGCATCTCCCCCGATTGCGCGGCCAGGCGTTCCAGGTTGCGCAGCGCCGTCTGCCCATCCGGGGCGTGAATGGTACACACGCTCGGATGGCCGGTTGAGGCGGCCTGGATCATCGACAGCGCCTCTGGCCCACGTACCTCCCCCACCACAATGCGGTCAGGCTTCTCGCGCAGGGCAAAGCGCACACAGAATGAGAAGTCGTAGCCACTGCGCAGCACTTCCGTGCGCACACAATCCGCCAGGCGCGGCAATTCGCTGGCTTCTTCGATCAGCACAAACCGCTGTTCGTCTTCAATCGCCTTCAGCAGTGCTCCGGTCAGCGTGGTCTTGCCCGATCCCGTGCCCCCCGCAATCAGGAGTGTCGCGCCACGGCGCAGCGCCCGCAGCAGCAGATCCGCGCCGTGTTGATGCAGCACATCCTGCTCGACAATCTCGCTCAGGGTCGGCCAGCGCACCGGCAGCACGC
>RRYU01004736.1_pt1 | contig 18247 bp, 14 predicted proteins | sample 2162651 | NCBI WGS metagenome assembly RRYU01 (sample SAMN10267283, study PRJNA491782) | microbial mat metagenome | isolation source: biomat in the production well | place: Japan: Minami-Kanto gas field, natural gas well KTG3 | collected 2017-06 | reverse complement strand
TTTTAGTTCAATGGCCGGCTTGTTTGGCAATTTATCCGGTGTGGCTGAATCACTTCAACCGCTTGTGCAAGGAGGTGGAGGTGAATTGACACTGGGTCAGGCTCAAGCTCTTGGTCACCTTTCAGCTGAAGAAGTTGCTGCCATTGCCGGCGGATTCGCATTGATTGATCCGAGCATAAACCCTATGATACTTAATATGGCTCAGATTCAAGGTGCTTATGCACAGGCAACACCTGCCTTTGAACAACAACAGCAAAATATGTTGGGCTATGCTGCGGCAACCTCAAACAAGGAAGTCGAAGCATCGCAGAGCGGAACAGGCATTGTACCTATCATTGGTATTAATCTCAACTTCGATGCCTTAAATATCGGGATCAAATACGAACACAAAGCATCGATAAAAGTGAAGAATGAAACTAAGGTCGATGATGTAGGCCTTTATCCTGATGGAGCTGAGGTATCGAATGATATGCCAGCCATGCTTGCCATAGGAGCCTCGTTTGATCTGAGTGAACGTTTAAAGTTGAGTGCCGGTTACCACACTTATTTCGACAAGGATGCCAGTTATGGTAAGATGTTGAATAACGAGTTTGTGAGTAACGATAAAGTGATTGATAAAAACTTATGGGAATTTGCTATGGGCGTCGACTTTTGGATAAGTAACAAATTTATGTTGAGTGCAGGATACCTTTTTACAGAAACCGGAGTGATGAAGGAATACCAGACTGATCTTAGTCACAGCTTGTCAACTTTTTCATTTGGTGGAGGATTGCTGTTTAGGGCATCTGAAATGATTGATCTGAACCTTGGTGCCATGCGTACATTTTATTCTCCTGATGTGAGAAATTTCGGCTCCTACGGAGAAACATATGCCCGAAAAGCTTTGGTACTGGCCATTGGACTGGACTTTCATTTCTAAACCTGTACCATATAAATCAGTTAGATATTGATAACACCAGCTTGAAAATCAGGCTGGTGTTATTAATTTTGTAATACTACACTTTTTAGTTCCTTACGCAGTATCCGGTTCTAGATTTAGAAGCAATATAACTGATCGGGAAAATTACCTGGATTTCGGTATCAATATCTCGTACTGTTCTACTGTGGCTTCATTGAGGCAGGCCTCGATAATTTGGTGTCCTAGTTTAGAAAGTTCAGGAGTGCGGTATTGCTCAAGTTCTTTTCTGAAAAATTCAGTCAGCATCTCTGCACCCTTGTCGTAGCCCTTGTAACCTACATCGGGTTGGATATAAGTTTTAAGGAAGCGTGAAGGTACTTTTGAACCTTCCAAAGTGAGGTAATCCAGTTCATAACCCAATAAATGGCATCTTGCCTGACTAAGTTGAGCCGGCCTGAATCTTGAATTGCCACGACGAGTAAGATACTCCCGCATAAGTAGTTGTGCTCTGAATCCAACCTTCCACACGCCAACATACTGGTTAGGGGTAAGCACATACCTTGTGTCAGTTTTTGACTTAATTTGTTCTAAAAGTAGGTTGGCATGCCTAACCTTAAGCCCGGTTGCAAAAGGCCAATAAGAGCCGACACCTTCGCTGCCCATGCCTGTCTCGTTACCTATAATACTGGGATTGGCATGTCCGCGGGGCGAAACCAACCTCCACAGCCATGCCAGTGCCGGAGGTAAAATATGAAACAGGCCAATAATGCCATATGATGGTTCTTCTGCTGTGCATCTGGGAGTGCGCACACCAAAACTACGCACATCTATAGAAACCGGATCGTTGACTACATTATCGAATAGTTCGCGTGGTACAATTACCCTGGGGTTCGGACAGGGCTTACCAGGCTCATCTTCAATATGATTCCATACGAGAGCTGTGCCTCCAGGATGGGTTTTAATGTTTAAAAACAATAATGGTTTTTCGGAATTTATGGTAATTTTTTCAAGTACAGGATCAACGCCATATCCTGTGATGTTATCTGTACGTATAAACCAGGCATTTTCAGCATCGATCAACCTTAAACGTTTGCTTTTGGTTTGGACTGATGGGTGCACTGTGGCCATATCATCGCAAACAGGCCTGATCTCACAAAAACGCGGAATTTGTATGGTTCGTGTTTCACCGGTGATGCTGTTCTGCCCGATCATAACATCGCCATTGGGTTCGCGCACGATGTGTTGCAACATCTCACTCTTACCACCTCCACTTGCGCCTTCATGCATAAAACGTGTTACGTTATCGTAAGGACTTATTGATTCAACAGCACTGCAATGTGTTGTTACCCAACCTTCTTCTTCACCCATGGTTAATAGCAGGCCATAAATTCCTTTTTTGGCGCTTGGGCCTGGATATAGGTTGTAGGAATATATCTCATAGCATTCTTTCCGCCGATTATGCACTACTATTTGTTTGCCTTCAAAATGGGTATGTCGAAAAGGAGGAGCAACAAAGATCACGGTTTCAATGGCGGTATCAGGTTGGATGGAATCCAGCGGCACAATTTTTTGTAACATGGCTAGCCCCATCGAAAAGAATGCAGCGTTAGCAGGGGCGATGGCCAGTCCGACAGGACTATTTTCAAAAAGACCTACCTGAAAAAAGAATACTCCCAGATCCTGATTTTTAAGCCATTCCATAGTTTCTTGTCTCAGGCTATCAAATGGCTTACCAATTCTGGCTTCAAAACGCTCTTTGTCAGTAGGGCCGTCATCGGCAATCAGCATGGTGTCAGGGTCACGACGGCGCATATAGGGCTCTGTATAATTGGCAGAGATGCCATTGCTCACTTTATGAACGATAGCCTCGGTGGTCATACCCTTACCTTCAACCTCATACTGAACCTTGAATTCCAAGCCATTTTCCGGACCAAGACATGCCTCAGCAATTTCTTCATAAGTTTCAAAAATGCGAATTTCGCCCTTACCTTCATTGAATATATTTTCCGCCGCCTCGGGAAGCTTAAAATGGAATGATTGTGGATCGTTCATTTATCTTTATCTTTATGTTAATACTCAAAACTAATGAAATTATTCCGATATCCATAATTTATTTCATGATAAATTCCAAAAGACAGTTTACACACGATTGCAACCAATAAGTTGTTTGATATTGGTAGCCTACTGGCAGCTTTCAGCTTCAATACTATCTGCAATGCACTTTTAATAAAAGAGACAACAACTCAGATAAATACAATGGGCTTGCAATTAATTTTAATTTAACCAATTGCTCACCTTCTTTCCAACAGGACAACATTTTCAACATGATGGGTTTGAGGAAACATGTCAAAAGGCTGTATAGAACTGATCATGTATTTTTCATCTAGCAATGCGATGTCTCTCGCTTGTGTTGCAGGATTGCAACTTATGTAGATGATTTTGCCAGCTTCCATATTTAGCAACTGTCGAATGACTTTTTCATGCATCCCGGCCCGTGGTGGATCGGTTATGACGACATCAGGTGAGCCATAAGTATTAAGAAATACTTCATCAAGTATATGGGCTAAATCACCGGCAACGAATTCAGTATTTTCTATTCCATTTATTACTGAATTCTGACGGGCATCCTCTACGGCCTTCTCAACATACTCAATTCCAACAACTTTTTTCACGCTGCGGGCAATGTAATTTGCAATAGTTCCTGTGCCGGTATACATGTCAAATACCAGCTCATTACCACGAAAATTCGCAAGGTCAAATGTTTTTTTATAAAGGCGTTCAGCCTGAATAGGATTGGTTTGATAAAATGACACCGGACCTATTTGATAACTGATATCATCCTGCCCATTAACCGGCGCCTTCATGATCTCTGTGATGAAGGGCTTGCCATGAAAAAGTTGAACTGGCAGATCATTGATGGTGTCATTTTTTTTAGGATTAATCACATACATGAGTGAAGTGATTTCCGGGAATCGTTTGTTTATCTCAGGAAGTATATAATCTTGAATACGTTGATCTTCGTGCCCAACTACGAGTATAACCATTAGTTCACCGGTAGTTGCAGTTCTTATGATAAGATTTCGTAGAAGCCCTTCATGCTTTCTTACATCATAGAACGTTAATTGATGCTTCAAGGCAAGCTCCTTAATCAAAAGCCTGATTGCATTCGATGGTTCTTGCTGAAGATGACATTCGTCAATGTCTAGAATCCTGTCAAACATACCCGGAAGATGAAAACCCAGTCCATTGAGCTCAGAATCGTTTTTTGTGCCTGAAGGTGCTCCATCAGTAAGCCATTTCCGATTCGAGAATGTGAACTCCAATTTATTACGGTAGTGATATTCTAATTCTGATCCTATGATCGGACTGATTGAAGAAAATTCTACTTTGGCAATACGTTGCAGGCTGTCTTTTACTTGTTTCTGCTTATAATACAGCTGCCATTTGTAATCTAGATGTTGCCATTTGCAGCCACCACATAGGCCAAAATGATTGCAAACCGGCTCTGTACGCTTCTCTGAAATCTTATGATAACGCAGTATATTGCCCTGATAATAATTTCGTTTCTTTTTATAGACCTCCAGGTCAACCACATCACCTGGTGCACCAAAAGGAATAAATACAACCTGATCGGATGGCTTGGCTACCGAAACGCCTTCAGCACCTGCATCGATAATCTCAACCTTCTCATAATTAATTAACTGTCTTCTTTTCTTCATGTGGTTACACTTAGTGTGAATAGGCATGCAAAGCTACAAATAAGAAATGTTGTATGTTTAAGATGGTTGCTGTTGAGTTAGCACTTATGATTTTTGGGGCAAGATTGATAAATTGATAACTTTGCATCAAAGCGGCACACATGAAAATACTCCCGATTGGTAAAATACGAGAGGCTGATAAATATACTATTGAGCATGAACCAATTTCTTCAATCGATTTAATGGAACGTGCAGCTGGCAGTCTATATGAACGAATTAAGCCTAAGTTATCTCAAAGTCAGCGCATCATGGTGTTTGCAGGCCCCGGTAATAATGGTGGTGATGGTTTGGTTTTGAGCAGGCTATTAACCAGCGATGGATTTACTGTAGTTACATATATCGTCCATTTTACCGATCGGTTCAGTGATGATTTCAATGTAAACCTTGAGCGACTGAAACAGTTAGACTCAAAAGTATATCATATTTCAAGCCGAAAAGATATACCTGAAATAGAAGCAAATAACCTTGTCATTGATGCTATTTTTGGGGCAGGACTGAACAGACCCGCAGAAGGAATTGCAGTCATGGTAATTGATCAGATCAATCAATCCGGAGCTGTTGTAATTGCGGTGGATATCCCCTCGGGCTTATTTGCTGATCAATTTATCGATTCTAAAAAACACAGTGTGGTACAAGCAGACTACACATATAGTTTTCAGTTTGCTAAGTTGGCTTTTTTAATGGCTGAGAATGATTCTTTTGTGGGACGATGGGAGATTGTCCCTATTGGTTTGCACAGCGATTTTATTGAGCGTGTCGAAACGCATGATTATTTGCTTACACCTGAAGTACTGAGGCCAATGTTGAGACTTCGGCCAAAATTTTCGCATAAAGGTATTTATGGACATGCGTTGCTAATAGCCGGATCAAAGAATAAACTTGGGGCAGCCTTACTGGCAGCTGAATCATGCCTGCGGTCGGGTGTGGGACTTTTACACATTCATCTTCCGGCAGACACCGCACAACCAATCTATGCAAGGCTACCCGAAGCCATGATTAGCTATGACACATCGAAAGATTACTTTACCCACTTGCCTGATCTGTCTGGTTTTAATGCAATTGGAATTGGACCAGGAATTGGTACTGGTGTTGAAACCTCCAAAGCATTAAAACTCCTTATCCAAGATGTTGGTTTTCCATTGGTAATTGATGCAGATGCATTGAATATTTTATCAGGAAATAAAACCTGGTTGTCTTTTTTACCACCTGATAGCATCCTTACACCACACCCAAAAGAATTTGAACGGCTGGCAGGGAAATCAGCAAATAGCTTTGAACGCTTACAGTTGCAACGTGATTTTTCGGTACGTTTTGGTTTATATGTGGTGCTTAAGGGAGCTCACACAAGCATCACTACCCCAAAAGGAAATTGTTGGTTTAATACAAGTGGAAATCCCGGAATGGCAACTGCCGGTAGCGGAGATGTCCTAACCGGTATTATTTTAGGTCTGTTGGCTCAAGGCTATAAACCGGTTGAAGCAGCTTTGCTGGGGGTTTATCTTCATGGTTTGGCAGGCGATCTTGCCACAGAAGAATATGGCATGGAGGCAACCATTGCATCCGATATCAGCAGGCATTTGGGCAAGGCGTTTGGCAAGTTAAAGGAATAGCAATTACAAGACTAACAATTGTACAAACATTAAATACTTTTTTATGACATTGATAAAGTCCATATCGGGAATAAGGGGAACCATTGGCGGAGAACCTGGTGATTCATTGAGCCCTTTGGATCTGGTTAAGTTCACGGCAGCTTTTGCAAAATTTCTTAAAATATCCTCAACAAAAGCTAATCTATCGGTAGTTGTAGGACGTGATGCACGGGTTTCAGGTGAAATGGTTAATAAGGTTGTTTGTGGAACTTTCCTGTCCTGCGGATTTAATGTTACAGACATTGGCGTCACAACCACACCCACAGTGGCAATTGCAACTACCAAGATGAAGGCTGACGGAGCAGTGGTAGTAACAGCCAGTCATAATCCTGCACAATGGAATGCGCTTAAATTGCTGAATGATAAAGGTGAGTTTATCAATGCGGAAGAAGGAAATAAGGTAATAGAACTGGCAGATAATGAGTATTTTGATTTTGTTTCCTTTGATAGGATTGGAACTTATGAGCAAGACAGTAGTTGGATGGATAAGCATATTGAGCTGATTCTTAAATTGCCTCTCGTAGATATTCAAGCAATTAAAGCGGCCCAATATACCATTGTGGTTGACGCAGTGAATTCAGGAGGGGGGATTGCGATTCCAAAACTACTTCATGCCTTGGGCGTTGCCCATGTGCATGAGCTGCACTGTACGCCTGATGGAAAGTTCCCGCATAATCCTGAGCCATTACCCATTCATTTAGCCGAGCTGTCCGAATTGGTAATTAAGGTGAAGGCTGATCTGGGATTTGCTGTTGACCCCGATGTTGACCGCCTCGCCATTGTTGATGAAAACGGAGAGATGTTTGGAGAGGAATATACCTTGGTTGCTGTGGCAGATTATGTGATGCAAAACGAAGTTGGCAATGCAGTATCGAATCTGTCCTCTTCAAGGGCATTACGCGATATTGCAACGAAACATGACAGGCAGTATTTTGCTTCTGCCGTGGGTGAAGTCAATGTGGTGGAAACTATGAAATCTACTGATGCTGTTATTGGCGGGGAGGGCAATGGCGGTGTAATTTATCCTGCTCTACACTATGGAAGAGATGCCTTGGTTGGAATTGCACTTTTTTTAAGTTCACTCGCTAGATCAGGTTTGGGTTGTTCAGGCCTTCGCAACCAATACCCTCGATACGAGATGGTTAAAGACAGAATTCAGCTTTCGAAGGACTTGGATATCGAACAGCTTTTCAAAGAGGTCGCGAAGGTTTATCATAATGAACAGTTAAATACTACTGACGGCATCAAGATTGATTTTGAGCATGGTTGGGTGCACCTGCGAAAATCTAATACTGAACCTATTGTCAGAATATATGCTGAGGCCAATGATTTACAGCAAGCCAGGGAATTAACCGGCAAATTGATTGCACTTATAGGTAAACTAACAAAATGATCTTAATAACTTTAATCATGATAGTTGAAAGCTGATCAGCAATTTGATAAATTCGGCATGAAATTCCAAGCAGTTTGAATAGGACAAAGCACATGGCTATGAAAAGACAAAAGCCAAAAAAACGTAAATACAAGACAATAACCCTCAAACTTTCAGCACGGCAAAGCAAATCTTTGAACAATTATTGTGAAGCGCGAAATACCACTCCCAATAAACTAATCAAAAAGAATATAGCACGTTATCTTAATGGGTTTGAGAAATCTGTGCCTGAAAAATATCATGTTTCTGACAGACAGCTGGATTTGTTTAACGAAGATTGAAATTGCCCTTATTCAAAAGGTACCCGATTCAAAATTGACCTGCCAAGTGTGATTTCATCCGCATATTCGAGCGCATCCCCGATAGCCACACCTTTGGCAATAGTGGTCACCTTGAGCTTGTATTCTTTAATAAGCTTATAAATATAGAATCCTGTGGTATCGCCTTCAATGGTTGCCTGTAATGCCAATATGATCTCTTTGATTGGTTCCTGGCTTAATCTTTCGTGCAGGCTATCAATGCTAAGTTGTTTAGGTCCAATTCCTTCAATTGGATTGATTACTCCTCCGAGAACATGATATAGGCCGTTATATGTTGATGTACGCTCAATAGCCATTACATCGCGCATATCTTCCACAACACAAATGGTATTTTCATCACGACGTGGATTCCTGCAAATACTGCATAGTTCAGTATCGGAAAGATTGTGGCACCGTGAACAGAAATGAATCTGATTACGCATACGGCTCAGCGCATTGGCAAGGGTCTCAGTACGTAGTTTATCTTCACGCAACAGGTGCAGAGCCAATCGTAATGCTGTCTTTTTACCAATGCCAGGTAAACGCGACAATTCACTTACAGCGTTTTCCAATAAGTTTGACGAGAATTCAGCCACCCTGTCTTTTTTTGGCAAAAATAATCAGTTTTGACCACTTTATTGGTAGAATTGCTCCGAAGCATTAACTTTGATGAATAATTATAACATTGATATGAATTGTGGAACGAAAATAGTGTTTCTTTTTGGTTTATTGCTGGTTGCTGTATTGGGATTTTCTCAAGATGAGTATTACAACCAGGTTGATAACCAGGGCAGGAAAATTGGAAAGTGGAAAGCTGAATTTGAAAATGGCATGTTGCGCTACGAAGGTCAGTTCAGGAATGACAGGCCTTATGGAGAATTCAGGCATTATTTTAATACAGGTGAGCTAAGGGCAATTAATTTGTACAGCATGAATGGGAAAGTGGCTCACAATCAAACCTTTTCATCTGATGGAACATTGCTGGCCGAAGGAAAATACATAAATCAAAAGAAAGACAGCACATGGCGTTTCTACAGTGATATTGACGGCGTTCTTATTTCAGAGGAGGATTATCATATTGACATGTTGCATGGTGAAGTAAAGAATTACTATCCCGAAAACGGATCCCTTGCCGAGATCACCTATTATAATAACGGTAAAAAGGAGGGGCTATGGAAGCGGTACTTTCCAGACGGAAGCCTGATGACACAAGGCTTATATAAAAATGATCTGCTTGATGGTGCATTGATAATCTATCATCCTAATGGAAATATCCAAATTTGCGGACAGTATGAAATGGGTGTTCGCAATGGAACTTGGTTAACCTATGATCAGGATGGGGAACTGATTGATGAAGAAGTGTTTGACTAGTTCTCGCAGTGGATTATAGCAATTGCTTCAGCTCGGTTAAGCTGTTTAGTACATTATTACCATTTTGATATAAACGACCTGCTGATTGATGCCCTATTGCAACCAGTATATGTTTACATCCCATTTTTTCAGCCACTTCCTGATCGTGCAGGGTGTCACCGATAAAAAGGCATGCTGATGGATCAATATTTGATTCATGCAGCAAATGAAGACCCCTGTGTGTTTTTCCACCGCCTAAATGGTCCTCTATTCCAAAAATCAATTCAAAATACTGACTTATATTATAGTGCTTCAACATTTTATCAAGTAAGTTCTGCTCCATGGCAGAAAGAATATATTGATTGATGCCTTTAACTTGCATCGATTTGATAACATCCACTGCATCAGGATGTAGCCTTGCAGAAAAAATGCGTTCTATATATAATTTCATAAAAGCCAAAGCAGGTACTTCAAAAGGTTCGTTGGTAAAATCAAATCCTAGGTCTTCGTAATACTTCCTTACCGGGAAAGTGAACACTTCCCTGTATAAATTAGTATCAATAGGTTTTAAGTTGCGTTCCTTTAGCAAGATATTCATAGAATTCACACAAATTTGAACATCGTCCAGTAGTGTTCCGTTCCAGTCCCAAATGATCACCTGAGGCCTTTCGATTAGCGTAAAATCCATAGAGAGTCAATAAAATTATATTGGAAGGGACTGATATTACTTACACCAGCGTGTCCGGTCCTCAATATTCTTTTTGCCAAGCTGTTCGGCCATTAGGTAATCTTCACAACCAGCCTGAACATTGTTATAAAGAAATTCATTCAGCAAGCCCCTGTTATAATAAGCATCAGCATAATTCGGGTTCAGTAAAATGGCCTTATCATAGTCATGCATGGCAGCATCGAGTTTGTTCATATTCCGATTTACATTACCTCTGTAAAAGTAGGCTTCATGTGATTCAGGATAGTACTGCAAGGCTTTATTGAAGTTTTCAAGGGCACTTTCGAACCTGGAGTAATAAAGATCGGTAATTCCTTCATCCAGGTGGTCACGGTATTTTTCCATATTGGGACCACATGCGGAAATTATCGATGCGAGAAAAATCAAAAACAGGAAGTTGTGCATGGTATGATTTTTTGGCGAAAATAAGCATTTTTGAAGATTCCTCTATCTGATGACCGGTTCATAATTTTGTTCATATTTATCTTTTCAACTTTAACTCATTCTTAAAAATGCATATATTTGCCACGTGAAACGGTGTCATTGAACTTTCAGTTCACAGACTTAAAATGGGAATCAGGTGCAAATCCTGAACAGTTCCCGCTGCTGTAAGCTCTTTATTTACTTTCGGAATTTCTCACGCCACTGTCATTGCTGTCTTTGACGGGAAGGCTTCCGGGAGAGAGCAAGTCAGAAGACCTGCCTTTTTCACAAACAATTGATCCAAGGCTTTCGGGTAAAAAGCTTGTCGGTTTACAATCATAGCGATTTCGACAAAATTTTCCTGATGGTTTTGAGGCAATGGATATATGACCTTAAAACTGTGTAAATGGAATTCATTCATGCTTCAGTAGTTATTTTGACCGTGCTCATGTCTATTATCTATTATAGATCAGAAGCGGCAATTCGGATGAGAAGCGTACCAGATTTCTTCCTCAAAGTCCGCAAAGGAGCATATGGTAGATTTCTGTTTTTTTATTGCCTCCTTTCCCTCACTATTTTGTTCCCATTTGTTGCTAAGGCCCAGTTGCCTGATACTATTTTGCTTGATCAGGTTGAGGTAAGGTCTTTCCAGCTACCTTATTTACATGCTTCGGAGACTAAGCTTGATCCCCTTGTGATGAAGTCCTTGGCAAACCAACATTTGGGATCTGCTCTCAAGCAGCATAGCACTGTATTTGTAAAAGATTATGGTCCAGGAGGCCTGTCATCAGTATCATTCCGTGGTACTTCTGCAAGCCATACACTAGTACTCTGGAACGATATACCACTCAATTCACCAACACTGGGTCAGGTTGATATTTCGTCTGTACCGCTTTTCTTTGTTGAAGAGGTTGGCTTACTCTGGGGAAGCAAAGCGGCGACAGTGCGACTTGGTGGCGTAGGAGGTGTGATTACCATTGATAACAAGGCAGAATTCAATAAAGGCATACATGCCACGGTAATGGGGGCTTTAGGAAGTTATAGTACGCTAAGCAGTTACGCTGCAATTGGTTATAGTAACAGCAGGATATACACTAAAACACGTATATTCAGACGTGCAAGTGAAAATAACTTTCAATACTTGAACACTGGCATTATACCGGAGCAGAGGTTAAGACAACGGGATGCCTCCTATGAAGACTATGGATTGCTGCATGAGTTTGCCTTTTTAAGTTCAGAAAAATCAATGATTAAGTTTATTACCTGGAACCAATGGAATCACCGGAATCTTCCAGCCATCATGACTAATTTGCAAAGAGGCGGTAATCCGAAAGAAGTCAGGGAGGATCGTTTTAGTCGAAATGTCCTCAGTTATAAGTATTATTTTAATGAGAATGGCCATTTGGAACTTAAGACAGGAGTTTCTGTGGATCATCAGCATTATTTTCTCCGTACCACTAGCAATAATGGAGAATCTATCGTATCGCTCATTGACACCGAAAACCATTCCCTTGGATGGTTTAATAGTTTGAGGGTTGAACAAGGATTAGGCAAGAACATAGATTTCTTTTCAAATATTTTCTTTGATTGGGAGCAGGTTGATTCAGATAATTATGAAGATATTTACATAAGGACCAAACTTTCAGGTGTAGGAGGTTTTGAATTAAAAAACCTGAGCAGAATCAATTCAAGTATAAGTTTAAGGTATGATATGGCTGATGGTAAGGCTGTTGGGTTTAGTCCTGCCTTTGAGTTGAGCTATCATTTGATACCCGAAAATAAATTGCAACTCAGTGTTGGATATAGTAATAATTACAGGTATCCGAACCTAAATGATCTGTATTGGTTCCCAGGAGGCAACCCGGAGCTTCTTCCTGAAAAAAGCAGAACAATTGATTTAAGCATTTCCAATGCGTTAAACATTTCGATTATTGAGTTAAGTAATAATATAAATTTCTATATATCAGACATTAACAACTGGATTCAGTGGAGGCCAACATCATATAGGTATTGGGTGCCATTGAACATAGCCAGGGTTTTTGCTCGAGGTATCGAATGGCGGTCTGATATAAGGACAAGGGTTGGAGAAATTGATTTTCAGCTTTTTATTAATTATGCTTATGCACTTACCACTGATGAGAGCCCGGTAGCCCGTATTGAGAATAGTTCAGGCAAGCAACTGATCTATATTCCCAAGCACAATGGAAATATATTTCTAAAACTTAGCTACCATGGCAATTATTTTCACTGGAATACCTGCCATACCGGTGAGCGAAATACGAGTTTAAGCAGCAATTCAACATATACAGGAAAATTACCTTCATATACATTGCATCATATAGGTATAGGTCGAATTTTCGAGGCAAGATTCGGGCAATTGAATCTAGAGTTTCGAATTAATAATCTGTTTGGGGTTGATTACCAGGCTATTTTATGGCGTCCTATGCCTGGAAGAAATATAGAGGGTATGCTTAAAATTAGCATTTAAGATTCCAGGCTATCTAAAATTACCACACGAGTTGAGAATTTGAAATAAATTACTGTTAATTAATTAAATATACGAATCGAATGAACAAATTACATCTATTGTTATTACTAGCTGTCACTTTTACACTTAGTTCATGTAAAGAGGAGAAAGATGATGTGGTACCTGGTGAGCCAGGCTTGGGAAAAGGTTTTTTTGTAATCAATGAAGGTAATTTCACTGTTGGAAATTCCTCATTGTCTTTCTATAATTACGATTCAGCTAAAATGACAAATAATCTATTTTACCAGGTTAATAATGTACCTCTTGGGGATGTGGCTACCAGTATGAGTTTTTTCAGGAATATGGCTTTTATAGTAGTAAACAACAGTGGTATCGTTTATGTTGTGAATGGAAATACAGCCAGTTTTATTTCCAGTATTACAGGTTTAAGATCGCCACGGCATATTCATGTTGTTAACGCCGAAAGAGCATATATATCAGATATTCAGGATGATAGGCTGGCTGTATTTAATCCCTTAACACTTCAGTTTATTGATTATATCGAGTTGGGTAAAACAAGTGAGCATATGTTATCTTATCACAACAAACTCTTCGTTGGGAATTGGTCTGATTTTTACCAGGATGCGCCCAACAACACCATACAAGTGGTTGATGTTTTGACAGATCAATTGGTTGATAGTATTGTAGTTACAAAAGAGCCTAATAGCATGGTATTTGATAAGGATAATAAGTTGTGGGTACTTTGTAGCGGAGGGTTCATGAGTGAGGAGGTTCCTGCCTTGTACAGAATCAACCCGCAGGATCATGTTATTGAACAAATTTACCATTTTGACGATGAGACTTCATCTCCGCAACAGCTTGCTATTAATGGATCGGGTGACACTTTGTATTTTTTAAATAATGGAGTTTACCAGATGACAATCACTGCCACATCACTTCCTGCGTCACCATTGATCGGAATGGGTCACCGAAACTTTTACAGCTTGGCAATTGAGCCATCACGATCCCATGTGATGGTGACCGATGCGGTAAATTATATACAGGATGGCTATGTATTCAGATATAAACCAGATGGCACACTTATTGATTCAATCGGAGCGGGAATAATTCCCGGGCAGATACGATTTAATTAATCACCAATAAAATAAACTGAAAATGAGTAAAGTTGCAGTAACCTGGAAAGAGGAAATGGCTTTTGAAACGGAAGTGAACGGATTCAAAATTATGATTGATGCTGATGAGAAAGTTGGAGGAAACAACCGGGGGCCCAGACCTAAACCTTTAACCTTGGCATCGTTAGGAGGATGTACCGGAATGGATGTGATCTCAATCCTAAAAAAAATGCGCGTTGAGCCTACTTACTTCAATATTGATGTAGAAGGCCAACTCACCGATGAGCACCCTAAGTATTATCATAAGATACATATTACTTACACTTTCAGTGGAAATAATCTTGATAGGGAGAAAATTGAAAAAGCAGTCAATTTGTCACAAGACCGCTATTGTGGTGTAAGTGAGTTGCTCAGGAAAGGTGCTGAAATTAAACATACAATCGTTATCAAGTGATTATATGGAGGTATTCGTTTCAGGAATAAATGTTATTTTTTTATATTCCAACGCCTTGTAATATCTCAATTAGTTCATTCATTATCATCGAAGTAGCTCCCCATATCATATGGTCGTCCACCATAAAACAAGGGGTTTGAAAAGTTCTACCATCAGCATAAGTGATGCGCTTGTTCTGGCAGGTTTCAGGATCTGCCAGATGAGACAGGCTGGTGATAAATATATCAGCAACTTCGGCAGATTGCATGCGAAAGATGGGTTTCGTGGTAGTGAATGCTACCACAGGCATCACATCAAAATTACTCGGTGGAATGTATAATTTTGTCAGTGAACCCAAAATAACAACACTTGTAGGATCTATTCCTAACTCCTCTTCAGCTTCCCGCAATGCGGTCGCGTATAAATCGTTGTCTTCTTTTTCAAATTGTCCACCGGGGAATGCAACCTGTCCACTGTGTACTCCATCGTAAATATTTCGCTTAATAAATACAGTATGGAGATTTCCAAGATGAGGAAAAAGCAAAATCAGTACTGCGCTTTGTCGAGGAGGAGTTTTATGTTTTAGCGTATAAATTAGATGTTCTCTGTTGACCGGTGCCATTTTTAATTGTGATTCAAGTCCGGGCAACTGCTCCTTAAGCCTCTTTTTCAGGCTTTCGAGGAAACTAGAATAATCTGGATCAGCAGCTTGCATAAAATCAGTTGTTCCGGTTTAAATTACAACGGATAGTCCTCAACAGAAGTTAACAAAGTTCGCTTAAGGAAATCAGTTACTTTTTTATACAAATGATATCGGGCATTACCTCCATGGATCCCGTGGTTTCTGTCAGGATAGATCATCATTTCAAATTGCTTGTCAGCACGAACAAGGGCCTTGGCCATTTCCATTGTGTTTTGATAGTGTACATTATCATCAGCACTACCGTGGATTAAAAGGTATTCACCTTTAAGTTTATCAGCATGATTGATAGGTGAATTGTCATCATAACCCTCGGCGTTTTCAATTGGTGTACGCATATATCGCTCAGTGTATATGTTGTCATAATAACGCCAACTCGTAACTGGTGCCACAGCAACAGCTGACTTGAAATGATCTGCACCCTTGGTAATTGCAAGACTTGACATATAACCACCATAACTCCACCCAAATACCCCAATACGTTCTCCATCAATATATTCGAATTTATCAAGTAATTTGGAGGTGGTGATCAAGTCTTCAGTTTCATATTTGCCCAGCTGCAAATATGTCATCTTCTTAAATTGTTCGCCCCGACTTCCGGTTCCACGACTATCAACCGAAATGACAATGATACCCTGATTTGCCAAATATTGGAACCATATTCGATTCGTTCCTCCCCAGGAATCATTGACTGTTTGTGAACCTGGCCCGCCATAAACATATATCAATACCGGGTATAGGCGGTCCTGATCAAAGTCAGGTGGCAGGATCCTATATGCATTTAAATTTACTTGCACTCCATCTGGCAATCTAAAGGAGGAGTCAGATAGCTGAAAGAATTCTGTTGTGGTGAATCCAAAAAATCTGAGTTTGTCAATAAGTTCCTGGTTATCTTCTAACAACCGCAGTTCTTGCCCGTCAGCGCTGTTTACAGTGATGTATGGTGGTGAATTGGCAGTACTGTTTGTATTTACGAAATAATGCATATTGGTACTGAATTTGGCTGTATTGGTTCCTTTTCTTGTTGTTAATTTCAATTTATTGCCATTTAGGTCGACACGATAAATATGTTTTTCAAGGGGTGATACTTCAGCACTTTGATAGTAAATAATTTTATTTTCTTCATCGAATCCATAAACAGAGGTCACATCCCATTTGCCTTTTGTTAATTGTCTTACGAAATTACCATCCAAACTATATTGGTAGATGTGATTGAATCCGTCCATTTCGCTTGTGATCAAAAAGTGAATACTGTCAGGCAGGAATATCAAATTATCTGTGATATCGATGTAATAAGGGTTCCTCTCTTCATACATCAGGTTCGCAGTGCCTGTTTCAACCTCAGCAAGGAAAATTTGTAAATGATTCTGATGTCGGTTTAATAACTGAATGGCCAACACATTTGGATTTCTTGTCCATTTTATTCGAGGTATATATCCATCCTGGGCAGTTTCAATGCCCATCTTTATGGTTGTGTCTGAATCCAAATGATAAACATGAATGCTTACCAGTGAATTATCCTCGCCGGCTTTAGGGTAGCGGTATTTGTGTAATTCAGGATATAAATTGTTGTAATAGGCCATTTGAATTTCTTTGACTTCCTTTTCGTTAAAGCTGTAGTAGGCTATCTTACGACTATCCGGTGACCAAAAGAATGCTTTCGTAAAACTGAATTCTTCCTCATATACCCAATCGGTGGTGCCGTTTATGATTTCATTGGTTTTACCATTATATGTGATTTGTTGCTCAAATCCGGTTAATAAATGCTTTACAAATAAATTGTTATCTCTTACAAAACCCACCATACTATTATCAGGAGAAAAGGTTGCCAAAGACTGTTTCCCCTTATCAGACAGCAAGAATAAGTCTTTATATATCAAATCATATAGATAATAATCTGACTTGGATGAGTGTCTGTAACGACGCTCAGTGCCGGTTGGGATTAACATCATGGTTTCATTATTATTCAGCTGGTAGGTGTTCACCGTAATTGGATGATCCTCACCATTCGGAATTAAATCCCTTTTAAGTACGAGAATATCTATCATTTCTCCACTACCGTAGGCATATACATTAATAGAACTATCCGTGAGCATCGTAAAACTATTGCCATCTTTCATTGGGATCAAACCTCTAACGGTTTTGGGTGAGAATTGATTTCGAGAAAAGACATCTTCAAATTTTAAAATCTCCTCTGTTTGTTGTGAATTTGTCATCAGTGGTACTGTCAATAAAATTGCCAGACCTAATTGTAAATATTTCATGTTTTGTATTAATTTGGTGGTCAAATTTACAGAATACCTTGATATTTTGGAGCAAGATTTGGTAACGTCAGTGCAAGTTTTACTATTTTTGCATGCCGGGACAGTTGGTTCTGGCTTTTAAGAGGGACGTTAGCTCAGTTGGTTTAGAGTACATGCTTGACAGGCATGGGGTCACTGGTTCGATTCCAGTACGTCCCACAGATTTTTACCATCCACAAGAAGATGTATCACACTTACGTCTTATATTCCGATGCATATGACAAGATCTATATAGGTTACACAGCTGACCTGGAAAAGCGTCTGCAATCGCACAATGATGACCGCAATAGGGGTTGGACACGAAGTTTTCAGCCCTGGCGGCTCATCTACAAAGAGTGCTTTTCAACCAAGGCGGAAGCCATGCTAAGAGAAAGGCGACTGAAAACAGCCAGTGGAAGAGCTTTCATACGAGAGCAAGTTATACCAAATGTGGGTGAATAATCAAGCGCGGTTGCTCAGTTGGTTTAGTCCGCCACCCGGCGGATGACAGGCATGGGGTCACTGGTTCGATTCCAGTACGTCCCACAGATTTTTACCATCCACAAGAAGATGTATCACACTTACGTCTTATATTCCGATGCATATGACAAGATCTATATAGGTTATACAGCTGACCTGGAAAAGCGTCTGCAATCGCACAATGATGACCGCAATAAGGGTTGGACACGAAGTTTT
>RRYU01018328.1_pt1 | contig 18256 bp, 19 predicted proteins | sample 2162651 | NCBI WGS metagenome assembly RRYU01 (sample SAMN10267283, study PRJNA491782) | microbial mat metagenome | isolation source: biomat in the production well | place: Japan: Minami-Kanto gas field, natural gas well KTG3 | collected 2017-06 | reverse complement strand
CCCCCGGAATACTCAACGTCGGCTTGTTGCCCAAGGTCTCCACCAGGCGCTGCGCGCGCCGATTCAGTCGCCGATCGCCCAAGTCGATGCCGGCCAGTTCCGCCGCGAGCCCCTCCATCAGGACACCCCCAAGGCGGCCCGGAAGTCGCGCCGCAGCGGATAGGCGAAGACGCCTTTACGGGGCAACGCGGCGCGACCGAAGCGGTCCAGTTTGCCACGTCCGGCGGTCTCGCCCAGGTACTGCCAGTTCGCCGCCCGGTAACAGGTGCCGCGAAAGCGCGGATGCTCCACGAAGGTCTCCAGCAGCACCACCGAGGCACCGTAGCGCGCCGGAAAGTCCACCACGACCCGCGCGGCGGCCATCGCCAAGACCTTGGAGGCGAGATTCTTCACCTGCACCCACGGCAGGATCAGAAACCGGGCGTTGTTGAGCACGCCGCCGAGCTGTCGCTCGCGCGTCGGCGCATCCCAACCGATCCAGCGATCGCGTGCCGCGACCTTCCAGGCCGCCGCGCCGAAGCCGAGTGCACCCAAGACACCGCCATCCCAGCGGATCAGATAGCGCAACTGCGCGCCGGACAACGGCGTATAGCCCAAATAATGCCAGCGTGCGATCAAGGCGTTCCACAACCGCGAGTCCGCCGCAGTGGCGACCGCTTCGAGACGCAGGCCGGCCAGCGCCTGCACCGAACCGCTCGGCGTCGCCGCCTCGGGCAGCGCGTCGCAGCGCGGCTGCAGCGCCCGGCCATTGCCGTTGCCGTTGCGCGGCGCCGGCAGCGCGATCAGCCCCGCACGGTGCAGGCGCAACAGTCCGACCCGGCAGCTCATCAACTTCGGGCGTCCCTGCACATCCACCCAGTTCAGCGCCGTGCAGACCCGCCGCGCGATCTCCGCACGCTGCGGCGGATCGGCCTCGCGCACCGCGGCACGGATGCTCTCCAGATCCGCCGCACTCAGCGCGCGCCCGCACAGCTTGCCAACCGGTTCCTCGTTCATCGACACTTGTCCCATCGGTGGTGATGGGGCGGCATTTCAACAGCTCACGCAAGCTGTGTCCAGGCGCAGCGGCGTCGGGGCATGCGGAGATATGGGTAATCGCATGGATGACCGAGCACATGCCGGACAACGGCATGCAATGCGTGATGTTCACCCACCAGGACACCGGCGTCTGGTCCGACATGGTGAGCATTTTTTGGGCGGCCGGGCTGCAAGTGGTTGGGGCTTGGTACATTGCGACGGAGACGACGTCGGAGTTGAAGAAGGGTGGCTTCGTCCAAGGCACCGTTGTTCTCGCGCTGCGCAAGCGCCCGGCCGGCGAGCGGCCCGGCTTCAAGCAACGCATCCTCCCCGAGGTCAAGCTCGAGGTCGACGCCCAAATCAAGCAGATGCTCCATCTGAACACCGAGACGGAGGCCCGCATGGGCGCGCCGGTCTTCAACGACTCGGACCTGCAGATGGCCGGCTACGCGGCAGCGCTCAAAGTCTTAACCGGCTACACCAGCCTCGGCGGCGAGGACGTGACCGCCTTTGCACTGCGTCCGCGTCGCAAGGGCGAGATCACAGTGGTCGACGAGATCGTCGAGCAGGCCGCCGAGACCGCCAACAGCCTCCTTGTCCCCGAGGGACTCGACCGCGAGACCTGGCAGGCCATCGGCGGTATCCAGCGCTTCTATCTGCGCATGCTCGACATGGAGACCACCGGAGCGTCAAAGCTCGACAACTACCAGAACTTCGCCAAGGCGTTTCGGGTCGACGACTATGCTGCGGTCATGGCAAGCACCAAACCCAACGCCGCGCGACTGAAATCCGTCACCGAATTCAAGCCGCGCGATCTCACCGACCGCACCGAGCTTGGCGCCACCCCGCTCGCGGCGCTGGTCATCGCCGTGCAGGAGTTCCTGGCCGACAAGGATCCCGAGGTCGTCATGGCCAACCTGCGCGATGCGATCCCGGACTATCTCCAGCGTCGCCCGCTGCTGATCGACATGGCCGCCTTCATCGCCGCCAAGGCCCGCGGACCCGAGATCCGACGCGCCGCAGAGGCCATCGCCAGTCGGATGCGTCATCAGCGGTTTCTGTAGACCCTGGGATCTCTCACAACGCGAATGACTGAATGGCGGAGGCAGGCATGATGCAACTGGTCATCGACTATCCGGATGCGCTCCCGGATGCACTACGAGTGAGCCGCAGCGAGTTCGAGCAGGAGGCCCGTATGGCGATGGCCGTGAAACTGTTCGAGCTCGGTCGCCTCACAAGCGGGCAAGCGGCGCAACTGGCCGGGATGCCCCGCGTTGCCTTTATCCTCGATCTGCATCGCGATGGCGTCTCCCCGATCCAGATCACGCCGGACGAACTGGCCGACGACTTCGCCAATGCCTGAAGCGAGCCGTCGGATCGTCATGGATACCTCGACACTGCTTGCCTTGTGTGCAGCGTGCGGTGATTTTTCCGTGCTCCGAACGATCTACGAGAGGCGATCTCACGCATGCGCCAGCATGGCATCTGGATCTCCGAAGGTGTCGCGGACGAGGCGATTCGTCTCGCGGGTCATGTGATCGCACCCGGTCCGTCTGTGCCAGGCGGCAAAAACTGATGTCAGAATTGGACAGAACCCATTTTGCGCGCTGTTGCCGATGGAGGATCCGCCTCGCCCCGCCAATGACGGCGGCGATCTGAAGAGCCTGTTGGCGGGCTTGACGGAGGGTCTCAGGGCCGAAGATCTGCACCGCGCTCGGGACTTCGGTCGGGGTGATCCGGAATGGGCTTCCTGATCGAAACCAATACCCTTATCAAGACCGTCATGGTCAACTGGACACGCCGGGAGGAAAGTCCATGAAGATCGTCTACTACGAAGAGGATGACACCCTGTTCATCGAGTTCTCGAAGGATCCCATCGTGCGTGACGAAACCCTGAGCTGGAACGTTAACATCGGTTACACGGCAGCCGGCATCGGCGAGATGACTATCTTGGATGCACAAAAAAGCGGGGTTTACCCGTTGCAGATCGAGCGGGTGATCTCCGACGCCGCTTGACGACGCCATCTCAGGAGACACGGAGACCCCAAGCACGACACTTCTTCGGGTCTCCGTGTCTCCGTGAGAGAACCTCTTGCCCTCCCCATCCCCAACCCGATCCGAGAGAGGCGCCCCGAATGATCGCCGCACAGACGCTCCCCCGACTGTCTCCGGATGCTTATCTGTCATACGAACAGGACAGCGCATGTCGTCATGAGCTCGTGGATGGATATCTCTATGCCATGACGGGTGCGAGCGATCGCCATGAAGAGATCGCCGCGAATCTACTCGCCGCGATCCATGCGCATCTTCGCTCCGGCGACTGCCGGGTCTATGGTGCCAATCTCAAGCTGCGCGTGGGCGATGATTTCTTTTATCCGGACCTCTTCGTGCGTTGCAGCCGAGAGCGCGGCGATCCCTATTTCAAGACCGATCCGGTCCTGATCATCGAGGTGTTCTCGCCGAATACACAGCGCTACGACCGCGGCGACAAACGACTGGCCTACCCGACGATTCCCAGCCTCCTGGAATATGTCTTGGTGGCACAGGACGGCCCGCTCATCGAGGTGTCGGGGCGCACCGCGAACGGCTGGGAAACGCGTCGCTACGAGACGCCGGATGCCCGATTGGAGCTCTCCTCGATCGGGCTCGAGCTTCCCTTGACAGAGGTCTATGCGTGATGCCGAGCAGCGCCTGTTCCTGTCGATGAGATGTCGGCATGGTGATTTTCTCTGAGTGAAGGACTCGAGCCCCTCCAATCATTGCTGCCGACCGTCCGTCGCCGGCTTGTTATGTACGTACGGACGGCGCACACTTGGGCATCCCTCGACTCCGGAGTCCACGATGAGTCAAACCGCCAACAAAGACAGCCGCCTGCATATTCGCTGCGACGAGCGTACTCGACAACTGCTTGACAAGGCCGCCGGCTACGCACACGCCAGCCTGTCCGAATTCGTCCTCTCTCGGGCCGTTGCGGCGGCAGAGCGGATCGTGCAGGAGCAGGAATCGATCACCCTGCGAGTCGAGGACTTCCAAGCGTTCTTGGCCGCGCTCGATACCCCCGACGAACCCAACACCGCCTTGTTGCGCGCCGTGGAGCGTCACGCGGAGCAGGTCAAGCGGTCGTGAGCTATGTCATCCGACCGCTCGATGACGCGGTCGAGAAGGACGACTTTCACTGCGGTCAACAGGATCTCGACGTCTATTTGAGGCGCTATGCCTCGCAGGATGTGCGCCGAGGCGTAGCGCGGGTGTTTGTCGCCACGCCTCCGGATGAATCACGCCGGCCGGATTCTTCTCCTTGAGCGCAGGGAGCGTGAGTGCAGAGGACTTGCCACTGGAGTTGGCGCGTAAGCTTCCCCGCTATCCGGTGCCCGTGGCGTTGCTCGGGCGCTTGGCTGTCGACCAGACCTTGCAAGGGCCGAGGGCTCGGGTCGATCATGCTGTCCGACGCCTGTAAAAAAGTCATTCAGGCCAGCCGTGTTCTGGCGGTCGCTGCGCTGCTGGTCGATGCCAAGGATCCATTAGCGGCGGCATTTTATCGACACTTCGGGTTTACGGCGCTCCCGGGCCTACCCGACCGACTCCTGTTGCCGGGGAGCGTGTTGCGGAAGCTGTTTCCTCGGTCGGACACGCCTGATGAGAGCGATTGATCAGACGGGCGAAGATGGCGTTCGCCCGAGACCGGACGAAGACAACTTGAACGACAATTGTCGTCACCTCGACTTCGTGTCTCCGTGTCTCCGTGAGAGTCGATGAGCATCCGCCGCTTCTCATCGCGCACCCACCGTCTCGACCGGAGCTTCCTGGCCGAGCAACTCCAAGGCGCGCGCAGCTATCGCCGCATCGCCGGCTACTTCACCAGCTCGTTGTTCGAGGTCGCGCATGAATGGCTGGAGTCGGTGGCGGACGTGCGCATCGTCTGCAACGTCGATCTCTCGCCCGAGGATCTAAAGGTCGCGCAGCTGCGCGAGGCGCGCATGCTGGGCCGCTGGAACGAGCGCTCGATCGAGGCCGAGTCGCTGCTCAACCGCGAGCGCTATCGGCGTCTCGATGCCTTTCTGGCCCGGCGCGGCCAGGTGATCCGGGTCGCGCCCGACAGCCTTTGCGGCTTTCTGCACGGCAAGGCCGGCGTCATCGAGCGGGCCGACGGGCGCAAGGTGGGGTTCATCGGCTCGATGAACGAGACCCGTCACGGCTGGCAGCAGCACTACGAGATCCTCTGGGAGGACGATTCGCCCGAGGGCGTGGCCTGGATCGAGGCCGAGTTCGAGCATCTCTGGAACGCGGCCAGACCGTTGCCGGATGCGGTCTGTCGCGAGGTCCGCCGGCGTGGGCGACGCTTCGAGGTCGAGCTCGGCGAGATCACGACCGAGGAAACACTCGCCCCGGCGGCGCTGATCGAGTCCCCGCTGTATCGCGAGGGCATGTCGCTGCAACCCTGGCAGCAGGGCTTCGTGACCGAGTGCCTGCGGCACTATAACGACCACGGCCAGGTCCGGCTGTTGTTGGCCGACGAGGTGGGTCTGGGCAAGACCCTGTCGCTCGGCACCGCCGCCCTGACGTTGTGCCTGCTCGCGGAGAAGACGCGCCGACGCCGCAAGCCGATCGTCATCTTCGCCCCCGCCACACTCTGCGAGCAGTGGCAGACCGAGATGATCGACAAGCTCGGCATCCCCTGCGCCCGCTGGCACTCCACGCGCAAGGTCTGGCTCGACACCGAGGCCCGGGCGATCTCGCCGAGCGGCCCGGAGCACATCGCCCGCTGTCCGCTGCGCATCGGGATCGTCTCGACCGGGCTGATGGTGCACCCCTCGCGCGAGAAGGCGATCCTGGTCGGGATCGGCTACGCACTGGTCATCCTCGACGAGGCCCATAAGGCGCGCTCGCGTCAGGGTTACGGCGCGGATGCCGGCGAGCCGAACGAGCTGCTCGCCTTCATGCACGCGGTCGCCGATCGCACCGATCATATGCTGCTCGGCACCGCGACCCCGATCCAGACCAAAGCGGAGGATCTGTGGGACCTGGTGCGTGTGCTGCACCGGGGCAGCCATGGGTTCGTGCTCGGTCATGCGCTGTCCGACTGGCACTACCCGGAGCGGGTGTTGCCGCTGCTCGGCGGCGCGCAGCGGGTCGAGGATATCGACTACGGCTGGCAGTTGCTGCGCTCGCCGTTGCCGACCCGCGATTCGACCAACGAGCCCAACGCCAGGCGCCTGTTCCACAACCTCCGGGAAGACCTCGGACTGCGACCGAACGAGCACCTGGCTGGGGCACTGACGGATCTCCCCGTGGAACTGCGCGACGACCTGGAGACCGAGCTCGATCGGGTGATCGACGGGGCGAGTTTCTTCCAGCGGGAGAATCCGCTGGTCCGTCATGTGGTCCTGCGCAAGCGCACGACCCTCGAAGAGCGCGGATTGCTGGACAAGATCGCCGTGAATGTGCATCCGGAGTCGGGGTTGGTGAAGGATCCGCATCGCTTCAACGCCCTGTTCCAGGACATCGCCCTGCGGACCACACCGGATTTCGATCGGGCCTACCAGGAGGCCCGTGAGTTCGGGAGTGTGCTGGCCAAACGCGGCAAGGGCGGCGGCTTCATGAAGAACCTGATGCAACAACGGGTCTGCTCCAGCGTCGTGGCCGGGATCAGCACGGCAACCAAGCTCCTGGCGGGGCGAACGGTCACCGAGCAGACCGACGATGGCGACGAGGAGCTGGCCGTGCAAACCGACGCGGAACGCGCCGCGCTCGAATCACTGCTCACCGCATTGGCAGGCATGACCGATGATCCGAAGCTGCGCGCGATCCGCCATTATCTCAACGAGGAGGGCTGGCTGGATCTCGGCTGCATCATCTTCAGCCAGTATTACGACACCGCCCGCTGGGTCGCCGACGTCCTGGCCGCCGAGCATCCGGTCGAGACGATCGGGCTCTACGCCGGTGCCGATCGCAGCCGACTCTATCGCGAGGGCCAGGCGGTCGGCATCGCCCGCGAGGCACTCAAGCGGATGGTCGCCGATCACGACATCCGCATCATGGTCGCCACGGATGCGGCCTGCGAGGGCCTGAATCTGCAAACCCTCGGCACGCTGATCAACGTCGATCTACCCTGGAACCCGACCCGCTTGGAGCAGCGCATCGGGCGCATCAAACGCTTCGGGCAGGCTCGCTCGACAGTCGATATGCTGAATCTCGTGCATCAGGGTACCGTCGACGAGACGGTCTATGCGCGCCTGTCCGAGCGCATGCGCAACCGTTACGACCTCTTCGGCGGTCTGCCCGACACCATCAAGGACGACTGGATCGAGGATCTGGAGACCTTGGGCGAGAAGATGGATCGCTACATCGAGGAACGCCGCCGGGCCACCGGGTTCGATCTGCGCTACAACGACAGCATCAAACCCGCCGACGATGCCTGGCGCGACTGTGCTGCCGTACTGGCACGGCGGGATTTCGACGACCTGATGCGGCAAGGGTGGGGGGGTTGAGCCGGGATAAGGGACAGCTCACGAATCCGACAAAATCGGACGGGAAGTTTCTCGCGTGGCAGAAGAGGCATTAGAGGCAGCAGAGGCCGTCGGCAACTGCCAGGAACGACCACCTGTTCTTCAGCCACCCGGACGTCCTCATCGCAGCCACGGCGTCCCGACATGGTCTGGCGGTGGTGACGCGAGATCCCAGCGATTTTATTGCTGCGGGAGTGACCGCCATCGATCCCTGGCTTGCCAAGGTGCCTTAGCAGTCACCCACCTTGCGGCCGAAACGCCGAGACAAGCAGCCAGTCCCCAGATCCTGGTCCGCAAGTGCAACGGGCGTGTGCGGTCGGTGAGCCGCTGGACCGTGGCTGCCTGGTCTCAGCGTAGCGGTGCCGCTTGCATCCAGATGCTTGCATCACCCGACTCGGCGCAGGATATAGAACACATATCCGCAGATCCCGGCCGCATCCGTCATCAGCGCGATCTCCTGCTCGGTCATGTCGGCGATGGCCTGGGCCTCATCGTCGGCATGGGCGGTTCGAAAGAGCGGCAGGCGCGCTTGTAGCGGGCGGTAATAGTCGATCGTCCATGCCTCCACCGGCAGGGTGATATCCCCGGCGGGCTCCCAGCCGAGTGCGCGTGCCGCCGTAAGGTTGTCCGCCACGCCGCGCATCGCCGGATAGCCCTCGCGCCAATAGTCGCGAAATGCCTCCGGGGGATGATCTGTCAGCCAGGACAGCTCCGAGACCACGAGCCAGCCGCTTGGGCGCAATAGGGCGCGCCAATGCGTCAGGCCCTGATCGAACCCCATGATGTAGATCGCCCCCTCGCTCCAGATCAGATCGAATGCGTCGTTTCGGAAGGGCAGGGCGCGCATGTCGGCGACCAGGGGCCGAATCCGCCCGTCGAGACCGCGCGCCTGTGCTCGTGCTCGCAACTCGAGGAGAAACGCCGCCACCTGATCGGTCGCGGTGATGAGCCCCGCGGTCGCCTCCGCCAGAACCAGGGACGAGGCGCCGGTGCCGCACCCGACATCAAGCACTTCGGGAGCCGCCGGCAGTCCGACGCAGCTCGCCAACGCCCGGCGTGTCGTCTGCTCATTGCCGGGGCCGAGGCGCGGTAAGCCGGCGTGCAGGGCAATCAGCCAGTCCATCATGCGAGCATCGTCCATCGGACTCATCGTCCTCGCGTCTGGTCGGAATCCGGTCGGTGTCTGACGCGAGTATCCGAAGCCCGTCAGAATCCCGGCGGGACCTTCTCCCATGGATAGCCCTTGGCGGCCATGTCGTAGCCGGTCTTGAAGAGGGCTCGCATGAACTCGGTATCGAACTCCTCGCGACGCGGCGCATTGAAGCTCGCGGGAACATAAGCCAGGTTGAAGTCGACGCCGTCCCGCTGGCTCGTCAGATAGATCCGGTAAAGATCGCCGATGCCCTGGGTGTGGATGAGCGATGAGATCGCCCGTCCGGCGATGCTCATGGTCCGGCGGTCGACTTGAGCCCATTCCGGGTCAAGACGCGCATTGCGAATGATGTAGGCTCGCCGCTCGCGCTGAGTCCCGAGCTTGCGGGAAAGCGCTTCGAGGTCGAGGGACGGCGGATAGACAAAGACCTGCGACATGGTGCCGCCGTCCACATGCATCTCCTGGTAGGGGCGCCCGTTGACCTCGACGTCGATCATGACGGGCGGAAAGGCGCCGGGGATGGCGGCGGACGCGATCATGAGGGACCGAAACAGATCGAGCGCTTTCGGATCCTTGCTCGCGGCGATCTTGGTCAGATTCCAGAGCACCGTCTGGCGTGCATCCAGGTCCACGGTGGCCACGAACAGCAACCGCCCTTTGTCGTACTCGCGTGCAATGGCGTCCAGCAACGACTGGTTGACCTCACTGCTCACCAATTGCCAGAGCGGCGCATTATCCGCCAGGGCGTCGCTCGTCACTGCAGCCAACAAGGAACGCTGTTTGGCGATGTCCTCGGGGCCGATGCTCGTGTAGAAGTGTTTGAGCTGCTCGTCGTAGGCAGGGCCCAGAAAGGCAAAGGGTGCAATGAGGGCACCTGTGCTGACCCCGGTGACCAGCTTGAATTCCGGCCGATCGCCCGCCTCGGTCCAGCCGTTCAGGAGCCCGGCGCCGAAGGCGCCGTTGTCGCCGCCGCCCGAGACGGCCAGAAAGATCGCGGGGGGCAATCGGCCGCGGTGCCCGGCGGAGGCAAGGAGCGCCTGCTCGCGCCGCACCGAGTCGATGCCCTCGCGCTGGAGCGCATCGGTGTCGATTCCGACCCGGTAGCGCACCTCGGCCATGCCGGGGATGACGGCCTGGTCGGTGAAGGCGGCCGGCACCGCGTCCTTTCGCACCGGTCCCGCGCAGCCCTGAGCGAGCAGAGCGGCCGTCATCGCGATCAAGCATGCGAGCTGCTTAAACGTCATCTTGGTTCGCCTCCGGGGCGAGTGGATAGGGCTCATCGGGTCATGCGAGCGCAGCATTCTAACCCCACCGCAAGGCCAACGCCCATCGCGCTGTCCTGCGAGTCTGGCGTCTCTTTCCGCCGCGGCTCGCCGGGCTGATCAAACGCCTGACGGCACGCAACTGGATCGGCGGCAGGCGTCTGATCAAGGTCCGCAACCGAGCGAAGAACGGGCGCTCACTAACCGCCTTTGATCACTGAATCTCTACCAAAACAAGGCTGTCCCGGTTTGCCGGCTGGTCCGGCTTCTGCGCCGCTTGCGCACGCCAACGTCCCCAAACAGCCGCGCTGCGCGATCAGCCATATGCGGCGGGTTCCCTGAGGCGAAGCCAAATCGCACTCAGGCGACCCCGCGCCTCCGACCAGCCCGAACGCTGACACTCAATCAGCCGCTGCGGCGGCCTCGAGGGCGTCGACATCGGCGCCCGTGATTCTGTCCAGGTGGGCTGTGATCTTCTGGATCGGCCAGTCCCACCAGGCGAGGGCCTCTAGGCGGGCGATCACCTCCGGAGTGAACCGCTGGCGAATCGGTTGCGCCGGGTTGCCGCCGACGATCGTGTATGCCGGCACGTCGCGCGCAACCACGGACCCTGCTGATACGATCGCACCGTTGCCGATGCGTACCCCGGGCATGATCAGCGCCTCGTAACCGATCCAGACATCGTTTCCGACGATCGTGTCGCCCTTGTAGGGAAGATCAGACGCTGCCGGTTCCGCACCCTCCCAGCCGTTCCCGAAGATGGAGAACGGGTAGGTCGAGATCCCGGACAGGGCGTGATTCGCTCCATTCATGACGAAGCGCGCGCCGCGTGCGATCGCACAGAATTTCCCGATGACCAGTTGGTCCCCGATGAACGGAAAATGGTAGAGCACGTTGCGCTCGAAGTTCTCGGAGCTTTCCGGGTCGTCGTAATAAGTGTATTCGCCCACGATGATGTTGGGGCTGCGCACCGTGTTACGGATGAAGCAGACCTGCGGAAACCCCTCCATCGGATGCTTCGTATCCGGGCTCGGTCCGTACATCACTCCTCCTGCGTTCCGCGGGTTAGGGGGCCTCCGCAATCACGCCCCGCCCGTTTTGCCGTTCCAGGCGGATCAGCAGCGCAAACCTGAGAGCGGACATCGGACACCCCTGGGGCCGGAGCCTCGAATCGACGGAACGCTATCACATGGCGCGCTCGGAGCGAACGCCCACTGTGGCGTCGAGGCCGAACGCGTCGTGATCCCCGGCCGCTCAATCGAGAGCCCAAAAGAACCGATCGGCGAGTACGGCTTCTGTGTCGTCGCGCGCGACCCGGACGGCAACCGCACCGGCCTGCACGCGATGCGCTGAGTATCCCGCGATGCCGGTTTCCCAAGGCGCGCTGTTTCCGAGCAGACGCCGTGCTGCTGCAGCGCCAAGCGGTCGGAGGTCCCCCGCGATGAAGATGATCGACTACACCACGAGCAGCCTCGACACTGCGGCTGCTCGGCCTGCACCGTCTGGGCGCCGAGGTGGTCGAACTGCATTAAGCGCTCAAGCCCGACGCATCAAGCCCAACCCAACCCAACCCAACCCAACCTTTAGGTTGCGGTTGCTGCAGTCTCTCGGTCGCGCCGAATCCCGGAGTGCGCTCGGGCCAGCGTTCGGCAGCTCCGGTAGTGTCCGCAACGCAATGCTGACCGGCCACTCAGGGTGATCGGCCGGGCTGCGCGGGTTGCGCGCCATCTCCCGCTCGGCGTCCTCCGCCGTCAGTCCGCGACCAGCTACTCCACGACCGGCACCGAAGCTACGGGCGAGGACCAACATGGCCGCGCGCATCTCGGCGACCTGCAGGGGCGAATCTCGTGGAGCTCGAAGAAGTCCCAGGAGGCGTCCTGGTAGGCGTGCTCCGTCTCCAACGTCTGATAGCTGGCACCGAGCCAGAAGATCCCGGGATCGAGGGAGAGTCTGCTCCGCAGCCGCCACAAGGGCGTGGCACCGCCGTCGACCTTGGCTGCCTTGGTCCCTTGGCCGGATGTCCTGCCCTTGGCAGCCTTAGGCGCGCCGGGCTCGGCGGTCCCGGCCAGGTTGGACAGGAGCAGGTTGGTGCCGTCGATGAGCAGCAGCAGGCGTCTGCCGTTGGATCGAATCCAGTCCCCCAGGCTCTCCAAGGCAGCAGCCACGATTCGAGGTAACGAAACGTTGAGCCCCGACATGCTTCGTTCAACCGGATCCGGGTGGTATACGGTTGGCTCGGGCCTGTTGATAACTCATGACATCCTGTTTTGAAGAGAGAAATTCGGGTTCTTAAAAATGGCACGGCATCTGCTTAATCACTGTCGAGCAACGACGACCGGTCGCTGCGGCCAAGACGATCCGAACCCATTCAACAGGAGCACGACCATGACCAAATCCGCAATCGCCCTCGCCATGACGCTGTTCGCCGCCAACATCGCCGCCGATGCCTTTTACAACGGTCTTGCCGACGGCAATCCGGACCTCTTTCAACACAATCGGGGGTCAGCCGTGACGGTCGGGATCCAGCCCGGCGTCGGCGACGGCTTCGACCTCTATCACGGTCTTGCCGACGGCAATTCGGAGCTCTTCAGTCCGGTGCAGGACGACAAGGTCAACGGCCCACGCCCGGCTATCTACCAGGGCTTTGGGCCTACCGGGGATCTGACCTACTAGACCTCCGAACCGAGGGGGAATCGAGACGAAGCGGGGCCGCATTGCGGCCCCGCGTGGCGTCCTGGGCACATTGAGCGATTGCAACTCCGCATACTCGATGCTGTCCCCAGAATGTCCCTCATGGGAAACGCTGTTTCAATCAGCGTTTCCTCAGCTCATCGACTGCATCCTCAATACGACGAGGTATACAAATGAGTCAGTCCGGTTCGCCCGCCATCGACCGCCGACGCTTTCTCGCGGCCCTGTTGGCCGGATCATCCGGCATGGCTTGGTTCGGTGTCACCCGATCCGGCGGATCGCCTCGTGCGGAACCGCCTGCCTCGGCGTCCGCGCTCGCGACCGCCACCGACGATCGTGTGCGCGCCATCCGCGACGCCCTGACGCCGCAGATCATCGAGGCCCAGGCGCGCTTCAAGATTCCGGCGCTCAGTCTGGTGCTGGTCAACACAGACCGCCTCCTCTGGTCGGAAGGTTTCGGCCTCGCCGACGTCGAGGCCGGGGTCGCCGCCACCGCTACGACCCGCTACCGCGCCGGATCGCTTGCCAAGCCCCTGACCGCCATCGCCGTGATGCAACTGGCGGAGACCGGGCGGATCGACCTCGATCAGCCTCTGTCGGCCTACCTCACGGGGTTCTCTGTGCGCACGCGCTTCGATCTCGCGGACGCTCCCATCAGCGTGCGCAGCCTCCTCTGTCATCACAGCGGTCTGCCGACCGACCTGACCAAGGGGATGTGGACTGAGGAGCCCTTCACCCGCGTCGTGGAGGCGTTGCGCGACGAATACGCCGCCTTTCCGCCGGAGTTGGTCTTCTCCTATTCGAACCTCGGCTATAGCCTTCTTGGCCACCTGGTCGAGGTGGTCTCGGGTCAGCCCTTCGGGCGTTACATGGATACGCAGGTGCTGGGGCCGCTGCGCATGACCGACACCAGCTTCGTCGCGCGACCCTCGCCCGCGAGCGCTCCGGGATACCGCGCGGACGCATCCATCGCGCTCCTGCCCGTGCGCGATCTGCCGGCCCACGGCATCGAGACCTCCGTCGCCGATCTGAGCCGCCTGATGTGCGCACTGCTGGGCGGCGGACAGCTCGATGGCCACCAGATCCTCACGCCGACGACCGTCGAGGCGATGTCGGAGGTCCAGAATGCGGACAACCTCCTCGACATGGAGATCTCCAACGGTCTGGGCTGGTTTCTCGAGCAGGATACGATTCCGAGCTGCGGGCGCGTCCTCCGTCATGGCGGCACCATGCCCGGATTCGCGGGCGAGTGCATCCTCTTGCCGGAGGGTGGCTTAGGTGTCGCGGTGTTGGCCAATGCCGACGGCGCGCGGAGCGTCATCAAGCGGCTGGCCGAGGAGACTTTGAGCCGGGTGATGAGCGCCGCGCCGCAGCCGGTCTCGGCGGAGCTGTTCTTCGCGCCGTTGGAGCGGCAGCCCGCGGAGGCGTCCGTCACGGCACTCGAGGGCGACTATGCTACCGATCTCGGTCTGATCGCGTTTCGACCCGAGCAAGCCACGCTCTGCGCCTGTATGTCGGGCGACACCTTCGGCCTCACGCCTCTGCCCGAAGGCTGGTTCGGGATCGCGTCGGACAGTGTCGAGACCTTGCCACCGGCCCTGCGTCCGCTCGCAGGCATGCAGTTTCAGACCCAGCGCCGCAACGGCCGCGAGGTGGTGATCGCGCGACGCGGTGATCGCGAGATGGTGCTGGGTGAGAAGGCGCCCGTGCCCGAGCCGAGCCCGGCCTGGGGCTCGCGTGTCGGCGCTTACGAGATCCTCAACGCCGACCCCGGCTTTCCGGTCGTCGATGTCGAGATCAAGCTCAGGGAAGGTCATCTGTGTTTCCGCTACCGCATGCCGCATCTCACTGCCGCAATGATTCAGATTCCACTGCGTGCAGTCTCGGAGAGCGAGGCGATTGTCCTCGGACTCGGCCGCACCCGCGGCGATACCCTGCGGATGGTGCGGGACGAGACGGGCGAGGAGCAGCTGCGATTCTCGGGGTTGATCGGTCGCCGCATTTGATTCACTGAGCACGAGGTATTGATAGCCTCTGGGCGCTCGTTCCGTGCGCTTGTCTCTGATAAACAAGCGGAAAAAATCACTCCTGATCGAGATCAAGAGCCGCCCCGGCCTCTTGACCGGCGCCGCCCACACCTGGACCTGGAGCGGCGAAGGGCGCCGCTTCACCGACGACAACCCCCTTGTTCTCACCAACCGCAAGGCGCCAAGCGGCTCGTCGCGCTGCTGCGCCGCCAGCCGGCGCTCGTCTTCGAGCTGGATCCCCAAGCCCAGCGACTTCTCCCTCGCACGCACCGCGCCGGAGAACCTGCACACAGGTACCCGACCCTATCTCGACCCTTTTCTGAGTCACCAGAGATGCATTGCCGGCTGTCCGGGCGCCCGATGGACTTGTGATCCCCGCGCCCGCCCGGCTGGTCAAGCTCGCGGCCGATGCCTCGGCGCGGACGGCGCTCTCGAGCCGCGGTGAGCTCTACCCGCGGGGGATGGCGCCCGCTCAAGCAATCGCGCTGGCCTTCGGCGCGCTCGCGAGGCAGCGGACGCTCACTGTAGAGCAGATCCGAGAGCCTGTTCTGTCCGAGACCCGAGCAGTGCTGTACACGGATGCCGGACTGATAGGGCGTTATCGGCTCCAGGGCCTGCTCGCAGACATCCGGGACGCCTTGAGCCGCGCCGGCGGGCTGCCGGGCTCTGGATGCTGGTCCCCATGATCATCCCCCGCCCGCCGTCGACGGATTCGACATCCCCACTGTCAGCGCCGCCCAATGGGCGGTGGTTCCCGATGCCTGGGCCAGGAACCTGTACCGCACCGGTACCCGGGACACGGAAGCCGGAACCTGGGAACGGAACCTCCGACTTCAGTCGGGGAGAGAAGCGAACTGAAGTCGACTGTCTCGGTGGATGCGGTCGGGACGGCCGAGGGCGGTCGAAAGGGTCAATATGCCAACTGAAGTCGGCGGTCCGGGCGGGGCGAGGTCGTGATTGTCTGGTGATCGGATGACCGTAAGGCGCGACTATCCCGAATGCTCGTTCCCAATGGAGGCCCAAACGAAACCAATGTCCAAACCACTCGATCCCGAGACCGCGCGGGCGGCTCGGGCCAATCTCGCGCGGATCGCGGAGCGCTAGGATCTGGCCGGGGCAGTCCTCTTCGGCAGCCGGCCAGGCGCCGACGCTGATGCAGAGATGACCAAGGTGAGGACCCACAGTGGCCTGATCACAGCGTTCGGTCTTCGGATGGTCAAGACGGGACGCCTGCCCGTGGAGCTCGGCCCGGCGCTGAACCGTGCATCGGGGCTCGCAACCCGCTCGTATCCGACACATGGACACAAGAAGGGAGGTTGATCATGACGAACGTGCGCCTTCGTGATGTGACGAGCGATGACCGGCCGCTCATTGAACGCTGGCTGCACGCGGATCATGTGCGTCGGACTTGGGGAGACCCCGATGAGAACATGCGGCTCCTGCGCGATGCAACGGCCAATCGTCATTGGCGTGCCATAATCGAGGCGGATGACCGCGCCGTGGGACTTGTTCTATGGCAGCACCCCACGCGCCAGGAACTGGACGAGGCCGGCCTCATGGACATCCCGGAGACCGTGATCGACATCGACATCATGATCGGCGAGCGCGGGGCAGTCGGGAAGGGCTTAGGGTCGACCGCCATCCGTCTCGTCGTGGAGGCGGCCTTGTCCGATCCCGCCGTGCCCTTCGTCATTGCGGCCGCCCTGGTGGACAACCTGGCCTCGCAGCGCGCCTTTGCCAAGGCCGGCTTCCGCAACGACCGGGAATTCGACGACGTCTCCAGCGGGCGTTGCGTGCTGATGTTGCGTCCCCGTCAGGATGACTAGACCCCCGAGCAGCTGCGCTTCGGCACCGGGGGTCCTCCCGTGGCCGAGCTGACCATGGACCTCTCCACGTTGGAAGACGAGCTCGCCGGCCTGGTGTTCGAGGTCGCGCGAGAGCAGGAGCGCGAGGTGTTTGAAGGGCGCGACCTTCCGGGACGCGGTCATGTGGCCCAGATCGTCGGGCGCAAGCGGGCAGACGACTGATCGCCGCGCCAGGACGCCCGGCCGCGATCATCCCGCCGGCGATCCAGCGCGACACCCTGCCGGAACGGACGTGACGCTGGAGAGGCGCAGGGGCTGTCAGGCGCTCGCCCCGAGCCAGGTGCCCTTGTGCGGGGAGCGCATGCTTTCGCAGATCAACCCCCGACCGATGACGGAGTCCAGGCCATGGCTGGCCGCCGCGAAGTGATCGACGCTTGGGGTGCCTGGTGCCGGTGGGTGATCCGCGCTCATGACCAGAGTGAAGGTCAGTGGAGCGAGGCGCAACCCGCGGAGCCGAGCGGTCGTCGCGCCGGGGTGGAACCCCGATGGGACGAAGCGGACGTCGCCGCGCTCGGCCAGCAGGTTCAGGGTCAGCAGATTCACCAGCCGGATTTCATTCCGGTGCCAAGAGGTACACACGTATGAGCAATCGAACGATTCCCCTCGACGAGCGGCTTCACGGCTACCTGCTCGAGCACTCCGTGCGCGAGAGCCCGATCAAGCGGCGCCTGCGCGAGGTCACGGCCGCGTTCGAGCGGTGTCTGACGCTGGTGCGGCCCGGCGGTCTGATTCTGTTCGACAACACCCTTTGGGGCGGCCGCGTGGCCGATCCCGATGCCCGGGACGAGGAGACCCGGGCGATCCGCGCGCTCAACAATCGACTGCTGGGAGACCAGCGCGTGACCCTGAGTCTGGTGCCGATCGGCGACGGGCTGACCCTGGCGCGCAAGCGCTGATCTCCGCGCGAGGTCCAACGTCGACCGCTTGTTGCCTTCGCGGCAGGCCGAGTTGCGCCGCGCTGCTGCGTGCGGGTCCGGCTAGCGGGAAACCCCGCGATACAACCGATCCACCCAGTCCCGGAACCAGACGGGTCGCGCGAGCAGAATGTACGCGAGCAGCACGGACGCAAGCGGAACCGCGAAGGCTGCGGTGTCCACGATGACGATCAGTAAGGCCAGAACAAGACGGTGGGCGAGACGCATGACGAGCTCGGGGTTGGCAAGGTTTTCGACATGTGGGAATACCTTCACCATTGCACGCAAACGCATTGGGTCCGGGGGTGGAGCACGGAGCTGCCACCTGCGGAGGGGTACGGCCAACCGTGTTTCTCATGGTTGATTGCACCATCGTGCGGTTACGACCCGAAAACGCCCCCGGCCAACGAACTCGAGTGCCGACAAAGTCCCATCAGCGGGCAGTGCCCGAGAGTGCGTGAGCGACCGGTCCATCCTGATAGCGGTCACCAACCACCTCTGGTGCGCAAACCCAACCAGGCACTACCGATGACATCCCGAACCGCAACCGCAGCGGCTGAAACCCATCGCAGAGCGGACGCACGGATTACGCGGAATAGTTCAGCACAACGGCCGGCTCGGACGGAGGGGGTCGGAACGCCTGTCACACCGGTCCAACAACGACTGTAGACTCATTCACGGGGTACGTACCAGATAGTCGCCAATTTCCATAAAACTTACAGGTCTATCTCCTCTTCCATTTACACGCTGTCCTGCTAGCCTTCCGACCGGCAGCCGCGGTCGACGCCTAAGACTGATCCCGGAATCCCGGTTGCGCGGAG
>RRYU01009353.1_pt1 | contig 18257 bp, 18 predicted proteins | sample 2162651 | NCBI WGS metagenome assembly RRYU01 (sample SAMN10267283, study PRJNA491782) | microbial mat metagenome | isolation source: biomat in the production well | place: Japan: Minami-Kanto gas field, natural gas well KTG3 | collected 2017-06 | reverse complement strand
AGATGGAAAATGGTACCGTGGCTGTCCGTAGCCGCTCCGGCGAAGACCTTGGTAGTATGACTGTCGAGGAATTCCTGGAGAAGATCGGCAAGGAAGTTTCGGTTATTAAAGAATACTAGAGCTTGTGCTGCCAGTGGCCACTATAATGTAGGCCCGCGGTGTGGCACAGGCTTTACTTGTTTCGGAGGAAACTGTTATCGCCGTAAAAAGAAAGAATCGCCTCAACGATGAGATCACAGCCACTGAGGTTCGAGTAATCGACCAGGAAGGTGAACAGGCTGGAGTTCTATCTCTGGAACAGGCGATTGAAGCAGCAGTTGCTGTTGGTCTGGATCTGGTTGAAATACAGCCCAATGCTGAACCACCTGTATGCAGGATTATGGATTTTGGCAAGTTTGTGTTTGACGCGAAAAAGCAGCAGCAGGCGGCAAAGAAGAAGCAGAAACAGGTTCACGTGAAAGAAGTGAAGTTTCGCCCAGGAACGGGTGAAGGGGATTATCAGGTAAAACTACGCAACCTGATACGTTTCCTGACAGACGGGGATAAGACTAAGGTAACCATGCGTTTCCGTGGTCGTGAGCATGCCCACCGAGAGTTGGGTCTGGAAGTGCTAAAGCGTATTGAGTCTGATCTGGCCGAGTATGGACAGGTTGAACAGCACGCCCAGATGGAAGGAAGACAAATGGTGATGGTGCTTGCCCCCAAGAAAAAGTAGATGTAATTAACATTCAAATTGCGGAGTTATGAGAAATGCCGAAGATTAAGACAATTCGCGGCGCGGCAAAGCGTTTCAAGAAGAACGCTTCCGGGTCGTTTAAGCGTGGCCAGTCCCATCGTAGCCATATCCTGACTAAAAAGAGCACCAAGCGTAAGCGTCAGCTGCGTGCCCCTGCTCAAGTGCACAAGTCCGACGTTGCATCAGCACGTCGTATGATGCCTTACGCCTGACAGGACTGGAGATTAGATCATGCCAAGAGTTAAACGTGGTGTAGCAGCACACGCCAAACATAAAAAAGTGTTGAAAGAGGCCAAGGGTTATTATGGTGCCCGCAGTAAGGTCTACCGAGTTGCCAAGCAGGCGGTCATTAAAGCTGGTCAATACGCCTATCGTGACCGTCGCCAGAAGAAGCGTATGTTTCGTTCACTATGGATTGCCCGTATCAATGCCGGTGCCCGTGAGAATGGACTGTCCTATAGCCGTATGATAAATGGCTTGAACCTGGCCGGTGTAGAGATCGATCGCAAGATACTGGCCGATCTGGCTATTTTTGATAAGCCGGCATTTGCCGCGCTGGCAGAACAGGCAAAGGCCAGTCTCTCCAGCTGATAGGGGCTTCGGCCTCGCATCACTTGTCATCTACCCGTTATTAACCGGTAGAGAAATGACTATAAAGGGGGAAAGGCCTATGCCTTTCCCCTTTTTTATTTTCCGATAAGGAACCGTACTAATGGGTGTTGATTCCCCGCTTGATATAGAAGAACTTGTCGACCAGGCAAGCCAACAGATCATCCAAGCAGCCAAGTTGGCGGAGTTGGATGAAGTTCGGGTTAAATACTTGGGCAAGAGTGGGCTGTTGACTGCGCAGCTGAAACAACTTGGAACGCTTCCAAAAGAAGATCGCCCAAGTGCCGGTCAGGCCATTAATATAGCCAAGCAGGAGCTGGAAGCGGCTGTTTTAGAGCGTAGGCATGATCTGGAGCAGGCAGTATTACAGGAACGTCTGGAATCAGAGAGTGTAGATGTGACCCTGCCTGGACGTGGTCAGGCATCTGGCGGCCTGCATCCAGTTACCAGAACTCTTGATCGCATCAACAAGTTGTTTGCCAATGCCGGATTCAAGGTGGCGGAAGGACCTGAAATAGAAGACGATTATCACAACTTCGAGGCGCTGAATATCCCAGCCCATCATCCAGCCCGTGCCATGCACGATACCTTCTATTTTGACGAGCATCTATTGTTGAGGACTCACACATCACCTGTGCAGATCCGCGTGATGGAGAATTCAGAGCCGCCGCTGAAGATTATTGCCCCTGGGCGGGTTTATCGCTGCGACTCTGATCTGACTCACACCCCGATGTTTCATCAGGTGGAAGGATTTCTGGTTGATCAAGATGTCTCCTTTGCTGATCTGAAAGGTGTGATCTACGATTTTCTGACCAACTTTTTTGAGCAAGATCTTAAGTTGCGCTTTCGTCCATCCTATTTCCCATTCACCGAGCCGTCGGCGGAGGTGGATATTGAATGTGTCATGTGCAGCGGCAGCGGTTGCAGAGTGTGCGGAAATACCGGATGGCTTGAGGTTTTGGGTTGCGGCATGATCCACCCAGAGGTTCTCAAGCACGTAAAAATAGATAGTGAGAAGTACACAGGTTACGCATTCGGGATGGGGGTAGAGCGCCTCACCATGCTGCGCTATGGAGTGAATGACCTGCGGTTGTTCTTCGAGAACGATCTGCGGTTTTTACGTCAGTTCGCGTAATTTGCACTACGAACATCAAATATTATTAAAACACGGTAACAAATAATGAAATTCAGTGAAGCATGGTTGCGGGAGTGGACAAATCCCAAAGTTACCACCGGGGAATTAGCGGATCAGTTGAGTATGGCTGGACTTGAGGTTGATGCAGTAGGTCCGGTGGCTGGTGATTTTCGCGGCGTAGTAGTAGGGGTGGTCGTTGTCCGTGAGCCGCATCCTGATGCAGACAAACTCAGCGTCTGTAAAGTAGATGCTGGACAGGATGAACAGTTGCAGATCGTCTGCGGTGCCAAGAATGTTGCCGCCGGTATGAAGGTGCCAGTAGCGCTGGTAGGCGCTGTTCTGCCTGGTGGATTTAAAATAAAGGACGCAAAGCTGCGTGGGATAGAGTCGCTCGGGATGATCTGCTCGGCTTCAGAACTGGGTCTGGCCGAATCCTCTGATGGGATCATGCAACTCCCGGCAGATGCAATCGTTGGAACCGATTTTCGCAAATATTTGAATCTGGACGACAGATTTATTGAGGTCGACCTTACCCCGGATAGGGGCGACTGTCTGAGTATTGCCGGCATTGCTAGAGATGTAGGTGTGATCAACCGTTGCAGTGTTACTGCTCCCGCTATCGAACAGGTTCCAGCACAGATTGATGATCGTTTCCCGGTAAGCCTGGAGGCTCCAGAGGCTTGTCCAATATATGCTTGCAGGGTTATTCGCAACATTAATCCAGCGGCCGAAACTCCGCTCTGGATGCAAGAGAAGCTTCGTCGCAGTGAGATCCGTAGTATCAGCCCGGTGGTTGACGTCACCAACTACGTACTGATGGAGTTAGGGCAACCCATGCATGGCTTTGATCTGGCCAAGCTGAATGGTGAGATTCGTGTCCGTATGGCCCAGGCGGGCGAAAAATTGGCCATGCTGGATGGACAGGAGCTAGAGCTGCGGGAAGACACCCTGGTTATTGCTGATACCAAAATACCTCTGGCTATAGCAGGCATCATGGGAGGAGAGGACTCGGGAGTAACAGCCGAGACAAATGATATTCTGTTGGAAAGCGCATTCTTTGCCCCGACCTCAATCGTTGGGAAGGCTCGTAGTTATGGGCTGCACACAGACTCATCACACCGCTTTGAGCGAGGAGTAGATCCTCAATTGCAGGTTAGAGCCATTGAGCGCGCTACCAAGCTATTGCTGGATATAGTTGGAGGTGAGCCGGGTCCGGTTGAAGTTGTATCGTCAGAACTGCATATCGAGTCTCGACCTGAGATTCTTTTGAGGCGTAACAGGCTGGCAAAGATCCTGGGTGTAGAGATAGAAGATGAGATGCATGCAAACATGCTCACTCGCCTGGAGATGAAAGTTGAGTCGGTAGAAGCTGGTTGGAAAGTGGTGTCTCCAAGCTGCCGCTTTGATATTAGTATCGAGGAAGATCTGATTGAAGAGATCGGTCGAATCTACGGGTACACAGAAATTCCAATCCACCACACCACGGCAGCAACCGTGATGCAGGGTGATCCTGAAATGTCATTCAGTCTGCTACGGGCCAAGGAGCTTCTGGTTGATCGCGGTTTTCAGGAGGTAATTACCTATAGCTTTATCAGTCAGGAGATGCACGATCTGGTAGATCCAGAGCATGCGACGGTGAAGCTGGCCAATCCAATATCTGCCGACATGTCTATTATGCGCACAAGTCTTTGGCCAGGGTTATTGCAGACGGCGGTCTATAACCAGTCGAGACAACAGGGTCGGGTGAGGATCTTTGAATCTGGCCTAAGATTTATCATGAAACCATCTGATATCAGACAAGATGCCATGCTTGCAGGTCTGATTTCTGGTGAAGTTATGCCAGAGCAGTGGGGAGAGGCGAGCCGTAAGGTAGACTTTTTCGACTTCAAGTCTGATCTGGAGGCTATTCTAGACCTGACCGGATCCCCTGATGATTTTGCATTCTCGCCAGGAGAGCATCCATCCCTGCATCCTGGTCAGACAGCCAGGGTTATGCGTAATGGCGAACCGGTAGGATGGATCGGCATGCTACATCCAAGACTCGAAGAAAAGTTAGATCTGGCTGGTAATACCTTTCTGTTTGAGATCAACATAAACCAGCTTACCGGTGGTTGCCTTCCAGCGTTTACCCCTCTTTCTAAGTTTCCATCCATTCGTCGTGACATATCTATTGTGGTAGATGAGGACGTGAAATTCAGTCAGATTTCAGACTGTATCTGGGAGGTTGCGCCGGAAATCCTACAAGACATAAGGCTTTTTGACGTCTATACTGGAAAAAATATAGATTTTGGTCGAAAAAGTCTCGCTTTGGGCTTGATTTTACAGGGAACTTCGCACAATCTAACAGATGAAGACGCAGAGAGAGTGATGGGGAGTATACTTGAGTCCCTCTCTGATAAACTCAACGCACAACTGAGAGAATAATAATATGGCACTTACCAAGGCTGATATGGCCGAGAGACTCTTTGACGAGCTGGGTCTGAATAAGCGTGAGGCCAAGGAAATGGTTGAATTGTTTTTTGAGAGGACTCGTGAGGCATTAGAGCATGGTTCTCAAGTAAAACTTTCTGGATTTGGCAATTTCGACCTGCGGGAAAAAGGTGAAAGGCCAGGGCGCAATCCAAAGACTGGCGCGGAGATACCTATAACCGCACGCAGAGTAGTGACTTTCCGTCCAGGTCAAAAACTAAAGGCGAGGGTGGAAGCTTATGCTGGAAGCGAGTAGCAGTACTGCCGATCTACCGGTCATACCTGGTAAACGCTATTTCACCATCGGTGAAGTAAGCGAGCTATGTGGTGTAAAGCCTCACGTATTGAGATACTGGGAGCAGGAGTTTCCCCAGCTCAAACCTGTGAAGCGACGCGGTAACCGGCGCTATTATCAACGACACGATGTTTTGATGATCCGCCAGATCAGGAACCTCTTGTATGAACAGGGCTTTACCATTGGTGGAGCAAGACAGCAGCTCACAGGTGCTGATGTAAAAGATGACTACCATCAGAGTCAGGTCATCATTAAGCAACTGCGAACAGAGCTGGAAGAGATCCTTCATATATTGAAACGATAGGACATCATGCATCGGCGTTGACATATCGGGCTCCTACGCCTAGTATGCGCGCTCTTGCGGAGCGTAGCGCAGCTTGGTAGCGCACCACAATGGGGTTGTGGGGGTCGAAGGTTCGAATCCTTTCGCTCCGACCAAAAGAATCTTAGGGCTTGCGTTGTAACGTAAGCCCTCTTTTTTTACCAAAACAAAACCGCTGGTTCGAGCTTACCTATCCCTTTGTATTGTCAGTCATGCCACATCAGAATTCGGATATTTCCTACGTGATATTCAGTGAGGACCTACATAAGCAAGATTGGCTTCCAATTACATTTAGCACAGGCATTATTCCAAGTATCTGAGAGATATTTGGATGGAGGCTTAAAGGAAGCGGATTGCGCCAGGATGGTGCTGCAAGGAAGCATGGCAAGGAAGCATCTTATTTTTAAAGGCCAGTCACTAGATTTAGTGATCGGCCTTTTTCTTGTCCGGTAATTACGATTGGCTATAATCTGAGACAGATGTTTTTCAGTAATCAGAGAGGTTAAGAGAGATAATGCCGTACGTAAATATTAGGATAACGAATGAAGGTGTGACCAAGACACAAAAAGAAGAGCTGATCTCTGGGGTAACCAACCTGCTACGGGAGATCTTAGGTAAGAACCCGAAAACTACATTTGTAGTAATTGACGAGGTCGATACGGATAATTGGGGGATTGGTGGAGAGAGCGTAACGGAACTGCGAAAAAAGACCTGAAGGCAATTAACGCCTGATTGGTAGGTTGTTATATTTGAGATAGCTGCAATTGACCACAGTGCTCCAGATGCGTGCCGACTGCGCTCTGATCGAAATAGTCGTAGTGGATAGCTAATACGATTGAGCTTAGATAGCTTGGATCAAGTATCGCCAGTCAATTTGAATTCAGTTAAGCAACATTCCCTGTACTTCCTGAATCTCTTCCGCTACCCCATCAATATTGATTATCTCAATCTCTGGCTCAAGACCGATCTTGGTGAATGACGGTATCTGACTCCAGTCTGATTTTGCCAAGTGGTGGTCTGACGGTAGGGTCTGGAGTTTAGCGATGATGACCAGATCCACATAGTCTGGCTCGGGCCCATCATCATATTTTATATTTTGATAGTTTTTAGGAATCTTAGTCATGCTCTCCGGAAAGCCCCATTCGGAAAGAATAGTCTCACCAACGAATGGACTTATGCTGTCGACCATATGTCTTAGCTTAATCCCATCTTCTATCAGTTCTGGGTAATCTTCAGCCATTACAAGGACCGGCAGACATCCTATATTGTGCACCAGTCCGGCAAGCATGGCTTGCTCTGGCTGTAACTGGGGGACCTGCTTAGACAGGGCGCGACTGATTGCTGCCACTTGGACGCTCTGCTCCCAGGCCATGTGAAGTTGGGAATCCATGGTGTCAGAAGTAGCCTGGAATATCTGCTTCATAGCCAGGCTAGTGATGAGGTTGCGTATCAGCTTGGTGCCCAGTCTGGTAACCGCCATCTGGATGCTGTCTATTGTAACGCGGCCTCGGTATAGCGGGCTGTTCGCAACCTGGAGTAAGCGTGCGGAAAGCGCGGCATCTGTTGCCACCATATCAGCAATTTGATTTGCAGTAGTATCTTCACTCTCAACTGCGTCGCGGATGCGCAGAGCCACCTCAGGCAGGGTAGGTAAAGTGATGGTGTTGTCTTTGATCGATTTATATAGTTTATCTAGGAACTCTTGTTCGCTGATCATAATGCCTAATTTTCCTGCTGGTGTGACTGTCAAATAATAGACTATCCAGATGAATTATTTATCGGTAGTGCTTGTGGATAGTTTAGAGATTCACAAAATTAAGGGTAAAACGAATACTCGGTGTTAGTCGCCGAGATCGTAGGGCATAGGCAGAAACTCCAATATCGGTCCCGAGGCATGCTCAAGATGCAGTTTCTTGCCTTGATAACTTGTAGTCTCAATAACGGCCAGTAGTTCGTACCCACCTTGAGGTGATTTTGCTGACATGACGACTCTGCCAGCTCCCTGCCCGGACTCACTCTCAGTGTCAGAGAAAAGCTCATCTCCGGGCTGTGGTGGCCTGTCCGTATTGACTTTGGCTAGATACATACGTCGTTTTAGCATACCCAGATACTTCATCCTGGCAACTACCTCCTGTCCGACATAACACCCTTTGTCGAAGCTAACACCATCAATCAACTGCATATTTAACATTTGAGGCACAAATGACTCTACGGTTTCGCTATAGACTGTAGGCACGCCAGCTTGGATATCTAAAAGCTTCCAGATTTCAGAATCGGTTAATACTGTCTTATCAGATAACCCCTTCCACAGGCTCTTGATGTCCGAGGGTTGGCCAATAATTTCATAGCGTGGTGCGGGGCCTGGAAGGCACAGCAGGCTTACACCATTCTCCTCTATAGCATCACCTGGAGTTGTGGGGACGCTACGGAAGTTCTGCATTAGGAGTTTCTCTGAACAGCTACCAGCTAGGCCGATAGCAACCAGCCGGTCGCTGATGTCCTCAATGCTTACCTGTGATCTCAACACAAACATGGATAGTCGTTTGAGCAATTCAGGGCTGGTGTCAGCCGGGGTTTGGAGCACATAGGCATCGTTGTGGGAAAAGATCCTGAAATTTGCCAGCATACGACCCTTGGGTGTGCAGTAGCCGCTCATCTGGTGGTGTTGGGGAGATACCTCACGGACGTCATTGGTAAACTGACCTTGTAGGAACGTAACAGCATCTTCTCCGGACACATTGGTCAGTTTTAGGTATGACAGATCGAACAGGGCACATTCGGTAAGTTGATTGCCTTTCTCAAAGCTAACCTCGTCAGATTCAGTGATTATTGCCGACTGCGATTCGAGGAAAGTTCTCCACTGTTGGTTCATCTGTACTCCTGGTCGTGTGGGTTAGAGCGTAAAACGGTATCATACACTTTATCATCCATCCATTTGATTATAGGCCGTATGAGTTCTCAGAATTTCCCACACAGTCCCATGCCAGGTAGTTTGGTGTTGTACAAGATTAGACCCGCCATAGTTACAGCTGTAACGGATAAGGTAGATATCCTGCTGGACGGCGGTAAGACAAAGCGGGTGCGCCCCAAGGATTTGCAACTGCTGCACCCAGGGCCACTGTCCGACCTATCTGAATTAATCGATCAGGATGGGAATCTGGAAGAGGCCTGGGAACTGTTGTTGGGTTCAGAGACAAATCTGGCTGAGCTGACTGAGCTGGTTTTTGGAGATTACACGCCAGTATCAGCCTGGGCTGCATGGCAGCTGGTGGCGGATGGCCTCTACTTCGAAGGTAGCCCAGAATCAATTCAGGCGCGAAGTGAGGAACAGATCAATACTGAGCGCGAGGAACGACAATCCAAGCTCGATGCTGAAAAGGCGTGGGCCGGATTTCTGGATCGGGTACAGAAAGGGAGAATTGAGGATAGCGATCGGGAACAGTTGATTGAGGTGGAGAAGCTGGCGTTAAAGCAGTCTGATCAGAGCCGCATTCTGCAGGCACTAGGGCATCAGGAGAAGATGGAGAATGCACATCGGCTGTTGGTCAGAGTTGGTTATTGGGAGGAGAACTTCAACCCATATCCAAAGAGACAGTCGCTGCCAATTGAAGATCCAGACCTGCCATTGCCAAAGCTTGAGCAAGAAGAAAGACTTGATCTCACACATCTCCCCGCCTTTGCTATCGATGACAAAGAGAGTGAGGACCCGGATGATGCCATCAGTCTGGATGGAGATTACATATGGGTGCATGTCGCGGACGCAGCGTTGCTGGTTAAGACCGATTCTGATCTGGATCAGGAAGCCAGGGCCAGGGCGGCCAATCTTTATCTGCCGGAACGAACTGTGCATATGCTGCCCCAGGCGCTGACGCATAAGTTAGGTTTAGGGCTACAGGATGTGTCACCGGCCTTGTCTATCGGCTTAAGGCTCACGCCAGATGCACAGATAACAGATACCCAGATCGCACTGACTAAAATACAAGCTACACGGCATAGCTATTGCGAGATCGACCAACAGTTGTCGAAACAGCCATTTTCTGAATTAGCTGATATGGCTGAGCGTTATCGCCAAAGGCGTAAGCTTTCTGGGGCCAGCAGTATAGATCTGCCGGAGGTGAGTGTGCGGGTGGTGGACGGAGTGGTTGTTATTCGACCGCTTGATCGCATGGGTAGCAGAGACATGGTAATGGATGCAATGCTGATGGCAGGTGAAGCCGTGGCCAGATACTGCCTCAAGTATGAAATACCAATCCCATTTGCTACTCAGCAACTACCGGACTCTGATCAACCGCCAGAAGGTATGGCGGGGATGTACGCCTATCGCCGCAAATTCAAACCCAGTCGGAATAAGACTCTGGAAGAGCCCCACTCAGGTCTTGGTCTGGATGCCTATAGTCGGGTTACAAGCCCGCTACGACGCTATCTGGATCTTGTGGTCCATCAGCAACTCAGGGCATATCTTCAGGGCCGCGAACTGCTGAACAATCAGCAGATATCCGAACGCATAGCCATAGTTGATGCCGCCAGTGGAACGGTGCGTAAGGCGGAGAGGTTGTCTAATAATCATTGGAAGCTGGTCTATCTGCAACAGAATCCAAAGTGGCGTGGTAAAGGTGTAGTGGTGGAGATGCTAAATGGACGTGCCACACTACTGATACCGGAACTGGCACTTGAAACAAAAATCAGAATTGGCAGTGAGTTGGAACTGAATAGTGAATTGAATCTGGAGTTACAGGAAGTGGATGTGCCAGATCTTTTGGCAAGATTTCGAATCGTTAAATAATTCTATTGTTATTTAGACAAATCTATATTCTTGCCAGTTTGTAGAATAGACTCTGTTCGTACTCGTAGATAGTCGTAGAAATCATTTGGGTATTGGACGTAATGGCGTTCTCCAACGTAGCGCAGGGTTTCCTGGAAATGGTAGGTGTAGAGCAAGGCATCTATGCGCCGTATCTCCTTGCCCTTATCAAACAATACAATACCGGGTCGGTAGGAGAGATTTAGAGACTCCACAAAATCCTTTACCGTGGTTTTGTTACCCGACGGGTCAATTAAAGGATCGGTAGAGAGTGCGTCAAGACGTATCAGAGTAAACTTTTTGAGTATGTCGTTGGTTTCCGGGTTGCTTAGATGCTTATCGTGCAAGTCGTCACAGGCATAGCAAAACCTGTCTTCGACAAGAATCGCCAGTGGATTATTGGCAACGGACGCCAGATTTGTAAGGGCTTTGAATTGCGGGTGATCTCTGAACTTATAAACTACCTTGCGCTGTTGATTCTCAGTGAATTGATTTAAAGATACTTTGCTGTATGCCTGTTGCTGCACATAGTCCAATGCGTACTTGAACGCCGGTACCGAGCGGTAGCCGTTTAGCCTCAATACAGTTTTATTATCTTTATTCAGGAAAAGAATAGTTGGGGTGTATGTTACCTTAAGAATCTTCGCCAACTCTTTTTCGGTCAGACTTGTGGTTGCATTGAATGCAACATCCCTATCTCCTCTGATATTTATGACAATTACGTCAAAGTTATTCTTAATAAACTGGGTATAGGGGGCGTGGGCGAAATTCTCTTCTAACATCTTGTAACAGTAGGGACAGTTGTTTAGATGCATAAACAGGATGAGGTGTTTACCTGCCGAGTTTGCCTCTGCTGAATCTTCTGCAATGTCGAGAAAGCTCTGTTTAAACCAGTCGGGGTGAGTTGATTGTTTGCCTCCAGTTAATTTCCCTGGAGTGACTGCATAACTCAGCGAGAAGGCGAAAAGAAGCAAAAGAAAGAGTGTAAGAATAGATCTATATCTTTCTCGCATTTCATCTTTCTCCTGGTAGATTGTTACCGTTCATTATAGAAAGCCAGTATTGGATGTCTATTAAAGTATATGAAGTATGCTGACCTGAGAACCACCCAGTTTGGCAGATTGATTGCCTGACAATTGTCATATTATGATTTATTCTGGAGTTATTGTATCGTTTAATCAGAAATCAAAGATTAATCGAGAGAAGAAACAAAACAACTTGGGTGTAGCTATCTTTGGTGAAGGTTTAGCTCCAATAGAAAAAACGCAGGATGCAGAAAGTATTGCCCACTCAGGAGATGATGATGATCCAGAAGAGTAAGCAGTCATCCAGTTCAATAAAAATACTTAAGGTACTGCTAGTAAGTTCGGCGCTTATCACGCTAACAGCCCATGCGGATGAAATGACAGATTCCAAGCTAACTTCTAAACCTGTCTTAAGTGATGAAGAAAGGGCCGGGAAGGAAGTTGTATTCAGCCGAAAAAAAGGAAACTGCCTCGCTTGCCATATGATTCAGGGGGCGGAAGCTACCGGTAATATAGGGCCGCCGCTTATCCTCATACAGACACGTTTTCCAGATAAAAACAAACTAAGAACCCAGATTTGGGATTCCACAGCACGTAATCCTGAGTCGTCAATGCCACCATTTGGCAGGCACAAGATCCTCTCTGAGAAAGAAATCGATCAGGCAACTGCTTACGTCTGGACTCTATAAAACATGCCAGTGACCATTGAACTAATCAAACTGGAGGAAAGACATATCATGAATAAGTTGTGGCGGGCTACGTCGGTTTTTGTAGTGTCGGCGGTGATTTCACTGGTATCCCTAGCAGCACTGGCCTCGCCTGAAGCAGATAGGATAATGTTCCGCAAGTTCTATGAAAAACGGTTTCCGAATGTACCTATCGAGGATTATGTGAACGGCGCTTATTCCATTGACAAGGCGGGGTATGAAAACTGGGAAGCCATTGAAGAGTTTCCACCTTATGAGCCATTCATTGAACATGGCCGGGTAATGTGGGAGACACCATTTGCCAATGGCAAATCATATAAAGACTGTTTTCCAGATGGTCCAGGTATCGCCCACAAATATCCAAACTGGGATAAGAAGAAGGGTATGGTGATGACACTACCTCTGGCGCTTAATCTATGTCTGGAGGCCAACGCGGAGAAGACTTTGAAATACAAGAAAGGACCAATAAACGATATTCTCTCCTATATCGCCTTCCAGTCTCGTGGACAGATTACCAACGTAGTAGTTCCAGATGATGATCCTCGTGCTCTAAAAGCCTATGAAAAAGGTAAAAAGTTTTATTACACACGGCGAGGCCAGCTTAATTTCTCATGTGCCAATTGCCATCTGCAGAACGCCGGTATGCATCTTCGTGCAGAAATGCTGGGTCCTGCACTTGGACACACAACTCACTGGCCAACCTACAGATCCAAATGGGGTACGGTGGGTACGCTGCATCGGAGATTTTCTGGCTGCAATCAGCAGGTACGTGCTGCAGCGTTCAAGGCGCAGGGTGAGCAGTATCGAAACCTTGAGTATTTCTTGACCTATATGAGTAACGGTTTGCCACTTAATGGTCCCGGAGCGCGTAAGTAAAGGTTGCTCTGTGAGCATCAAAATAATTGGAGAGTTATGATGGTAATAAAATGTAGGTTGGGAACCATAATGTTGCTAGCCATCTTCCTAGGTGGCCAGGTAATGGCTGTGGACAAAGATAAATCGGCTGCTGATCCTAAGGCAGCGGAGGCGAAGAAAGCAATCACTACAGCAGAAGTTGCTCGGATAAAGGCAAAGTTAGTCGATGGAGAATGGCGAGATACCGGCAAATTAATAAAGCAGGCAAAAACCGCATTTAAAGCTGGCTCATATGACAAAGCTACCATGTTGGCCAACAAGGCCCGTGAAGAGGGTGAAGCAGGATATGCTCAGGCAATGTCTCAACAAGAACTACAAATGCCTTCGTATTTGAAACAGTGATCACAGGAACTCACCTGGAGGATGTTTTTCAATGAACTTTGACAGATTATTTCTAACACTGATCTTGATTTTAGGGCTAGTCACAACTGGTACTTCTATGGCTGATGATGCCATGGCCAAGATCACGCCCAGCTTGAAATCGGTAGATGTGATTCACCAGGGAAGGGCTATGACAATCAAACGAACCGCCAGCAGGGAAGCAACATTTCCTGCTGCCTATGCCAGGGTTGGGCATGTCTGTCCACCCTTCTGTCTTCAACCCATGCATATAGTAGCTGGGGTCGAGACCATCGGCGAGTTGGAGGTATTGGGTTATCTGAAACGCATGGCCAATGGTGACAGGAGTGTGCTGGTGGTGGATTCACGAACCCCTGAGTGGGTAGGGCGGGGTACCATACCGGGGTCTGTCAACATACCTTGGGATAAGATTAATCTTGATGTTGAGGGTACGTTCGAGGTTGAAATAGAAGCCGAGACCCTATCGCATATTTTAACTGATCAATTCAACGTCAAGGTGATCGATGGAAAGAGAGACTTTCGCAATGCCAAGACACTGGTGCTCTTCTGTAACGGTATCTGGTGTCCACAATCTAGTATAAATGTTAAGACGCTTACTAAGCTGGGATACCCTGCCTACAAGCTTAAGTGGTACCGCGGTGGCATGCAGGATTGGGTCAGCGCTGGTTTGTCTACTGCAAAATAAAGAGTTACTGGACACTGGCTTGGCTGGAATAAACGGGTAAACAGCAATCCCGCCGAGATAATAATCGGCTAATACTTATCATCTAGCCTAGAGTTAGCCTAACTAAAAATGAACCCGCAATGACCATATCCAGAAGAGAGTTCGTTCGGCTGATTGGACTTGCCAGTGCTGCCGGCATGCTGCCAGGAACCACCCTTGGAAATATCCGTAAGCCGTCTGATCTGTATGAGATTCCACGTTTTGGCAACGTCTGTTTGATGCATATGACCGACTGTCATGCCCAGTTAAATCCCACCTATTTCCGAGAGCCCAGCGTCAATCTTGGAGTTGGCGAAAGTGCTGGGAGAGCCCCGCACCTGGTTGGAGATGCGCTGTTACGCCATTTCAACCTGGTGTCAGGAAGTATTGAAGCGCATGCATTCACCTACCTGGATTTTGCGCATGCGGCTCGTAGATATGGCAAGGTCGGCGGCTTCTCTCATCTGGCGACACTAGTAAAACGTATCCGTGCCGAGCGTGGCGATGGAAATAGTTTACTGTTGGATGGTGGCGATACCTGGCAGGGTTCTGGAACTGCGTATTGGACTCGTGGCCGTGACATGGTCGGTGCCAGCAACCTCTTGGGTGTGGATGTGATGACAGGCCACTGGGAGTTTACATATCTGGAACAGGAGGTGATTAATAATATCCGTGAGTTCCATGGTGAGTTCGTTGCACAAAATATTAATCTCACTGAGGAGGCTGCATTCGACTACCAATTCTCAGATTTTGATGGTTTTAATGAAGACACCGCCTCCGTGTTCAAGCCTTATGTAATCAAATCGGTTGGAGGTGTTAGAGTCGCTATTATCGGCCAGGCATTTCCCTACACCCCAATAGCAAATCCAAGACGTTTTGTCCCAGACTGGACTTTCGGTATCAAGGATGACCAGATGCAGATCGTGGTTGATGCGGTACGACAGAAAGAAAAACCAGATCTGGTAGTGCTGCTGTCTCATAACGGCATGGATGTAGACCTGAAGATGGCCTCAAGGGTCAGTGGCATAGACATTATTTTTGGCGGGCACACCCACGATGGAATGCCTGCTCCAACTCTGGTGAAAAACAAAGATGGCCAGACCCTGGTGACCAATGCCGGCTCCAACGGTAAGTTTTTAGCGGTGATGGATCTAGATGTGCGTAATGGAAAGATGCAGGATTTTCGTTATCGTCTGGTTCCAATATTTTCCAACCTCCTTCCGGCGGATCGGGAGATGCAGGCCTATATTGATCAGGCGCGAGCCCCCTACAAAGAGAGACTGGATGAGAAGTTGGCGGTGTCCGAAGAGACACTCTACCGTCGTGGCAACTTCAACGGTACCTTTGATCAGGTGATCTGTGATGCGTTGCGAGAGGTGGGTGACGCACAGATATCCCTGTCCCCCGGCTTCCGCTGGGGTACGACTGTGTTGCCGGGGCAGACTATTACAATGGATCATGTCATGGACCAGACCTGCATCACCTATCCTGAAACCTATCGCAGGGAGATGACCGGGGCAGAACTCAAGGCCATACTGGAAGATGTTGCCGACAATCTTTTCAACCAGAATCCATACTATCAGCAGGGTGGTGACATGGTACGGCTTGGCGGGATGGATTATGTGTGTCATCCGAAGCATACTTTCGGAAAGCGCATTAGTAATATGACTCTCGATGATGGCACTCTGATAGATGCCACAAAAAAATATCAGGTTGCAGGCTGGGCCACAGTGAGGTCAAAGTCATCCGGTCGACCCATATGGGATCTGGTGGCGGACTACCTGCGGGATAACAAAACCATAAAGATCCGCAAACTGAATACACCAAAATTAGTTGGAGTCGAAAATAATCCTGGAAATGCAATCTAAGGTTGTTTGCTGTGCCTATCGATTTTTATTAGCTCCATATCTATACTCAGAGACCATATTTTAGAGTAGATCGATATCCAATGAATCAACCGAAAGACTCATACAGCTCCTGCGCATTCTGTCGTTTTATGCGAAGTCTCGCATTTAGTGCCATCGGTGGTGGAGTAGCTGGCTATTCAGCCCTCTGGTTAGGAATGGAGCGCCAGAATGCAATTATCGTCGCATTCTTTGGTGCCATGGGAGCTGTTATCTGGATAAGTCGCAAGAAACAACAGTGATCTCTCTAGCCCTGGATAGTTTGGTATCTACCTCTTGAAGCAAGATCTGCCGGTAACATCAGTCCTGCCGGAACTATCCTCGGCCCTTTCTGCTTCGAAAAAGGCCGTGCTTTCCGCTCCTCCCGGTTCCGGTAAGACAACCCTGGTGCCATTGGCACTGCTGGACCAGCACTGGCTGCGCGATAAAAAGATTCTAATGCTGGAGCCACGCCGTCTGGCGGCTCGTGCTTCCGCATCAAGGATGGCGTCTCTTCTGGGGGAGAAAGTGGGGGAGACGGTCGGCTATCAAGTGCGGTTCGACCGTCGTATATCCGATAAGACCAGAATCGAGGTGGTGACGGAAGGGATACTAACCCGCCGTATCCAGCAGGATCCGGATCTGGCTGATGTAGGTCTGATCATCTTTGATGAATTCCACGAACGAAGTCTGCATGGAGACTTGGCCCTTGCACTGTCGTTGGACGTTGTGACCAACCTGCGTGAAGACCTGCGGCTGCTGGTGATGTCTGCAACCCTGGATACCAAGGCTGTCAGTGTCATTTTGTTTGATGCGCCGACAGTAACGGCAGATGGCAGGAGTTATCCGGTTGAGATCAATTACCTAAAGTCTGAGCCAAAACAGCGCATGCAGGAGTATGTAGCCAACGCAGTATTAAGTGTCTTGAAGAGTGAGTCTGGCGACATTCTGGTATTTCTTCCTGGAACCGGCGAGATTAGGTCGACCCATAAGATTCTATCTCAGCATCCAGCATGTAGTCAGACCGTGCTATGTCCATTGTTTGGAGATCTTAGTCGGGAGGAACAGGACCGGGCCATACTGCCGGACCCACAGGGTAGACGCCGGGTGGTTCTGGCTACATCTATCGCCGAGACCAGTCTGACTATCGAGGGTATATCAACTGTTGTCGATAGCGGCTGGTCGCGCCTGCCTAGATTCGATCCAAACAGCGGTTTGACCAGACTGGTAACCCAGCGCGTTTCCAAGGCCGCTGCCGATCAGCGTGCCGGAAGGGCAGGACGTCTTTGCCCTGGGATCTGTTATCGATTGTGGAGTGAGGCGACCCAGTCCGCTCTTCAACCATTCGCGCCGCCGGAGATATCTGAATCTGATCTGGCCCCGCTTACCCTTGAGCTCGCGCAGTGGGGTGTAATTGATCCAGCAGATCTGCGCTGGCTTACACCGCCGCCTGCGGGGTCGGTTGCACAGGCCAGAGAGTTGCTGCTGGAACTGGATGCGATCGACGCCAGCGGTCGCATTACCCAGATCGGTAGGGATATGGCTCGGATGAGCCTCCATCCCAGGTTAGCGCATATGCTTATGATATCCAGAGACAGGGGCCAGGAACAGTTGGCAGCAGATCTGGCTGCGCTGCTGACCGAACGGGATCTAGTGAACAAGACACACAGTGAGTTGTTAGGTGTGGATCTGTCCCATCGCCTGGAGCTGTTGGAGATCTATCGACAGCACGGCGCGTCTGCTGCTAGAGAGGCCGGTGCGGATGTGAGTGGTTGTCGCAGGGTAGTACTCGCAAGTAAACAGTTAATGCGTAGACTGGATAGGTCTGAGAAGCCAACATTACCGCCTATGTCAGCAGCTTCTCTGCTGGCAACTGCTTACCCTGATCGCATCGCTCAGTGCCGGGGAGGGGATGGCGTCGGCTACCGTCTGAGTTCTGGAAGGGGAGTGCGTCTACCGGATACAGATCGACTGGTTGGTAGCGAGTATCTGGTAGTTGCACAAATGGATGCAGGACGTAGGGAGGGGCGAATATTTCTGGCCGAAAGCCTTACTAAGGAAGATGTCCAAGAGAGCTTACCAGGGCATATAAGGTCCTATTCGTCTATTGCATGGGATAGCGTTGCCGAATCCGTTGCCGCTTTCCAGGATGAGTGTCTGGGCTCGCTAGTACTAAATAGACATCGACTCAAGGATGCGAATCCTGAATTGGTTAAGTCTGCAATGTTGGATGGTATTAGAGATATGGGTCTGGATTCATTGCCGTGGAGTGATAAGGCCCGGGAGTGGCAAGCAAG
>RRYU01009987.1_pt1 | contig 18258 bp, 19 predicted proteins | sample 2162651 | NCBI WGS metagenome assembly RRYU01 (sample SAMN10267283, study PRJNA491782) | microbial mat metagenome | isolation source: biomat in the production well | place: Japan: Minami-Kanto gas field, natural gas well KTG3 | collected 2017-06 | reverse complement strand
AAAAAGACACTCTTGCCGGCCCTCATGATCATGGCGGCCCTCATCATGCCAGATACGGCATACACTGAAAGCTCCCACGAACATCATGACCATCATGATCATAATGGCCATCATGTTCATGAAGCAGGCGGATTCGAGATCGGCCTGTCAATAGGGTGGGTTCGCCTTGAAGAGGATGGCCACCACCATGAGGAAGAAGAACACCATGAGGAAGGCGAGCATCATGAAGAAGAAGGCCACTCCGAGGATGCGCTGGGCGTGCATCTACACATCGGCAAACGGCTGGCTGATGAAGGCTTTCTTTCCAAGGTATCGCTCGGTATAGGCGGCGAGGTTATTTTCTCGGAAGAGGAGCACTACGGCCTGATGGCATTCACGTCGATCCATCCCTGGAAAGGCCTGGTACTCAGTATCGGCCCGGCTATCGAGTGGGCCAAACATGACGGCGAGTGGGATTCGCACTACGCCACTCACATGGAAGCAGCATACGTATTTGATATGAATGAATTTCATCTTGGACCGGTTGTCGGTTACTCGGCGTCAGACCACGGCAAACACTATTCGGTCGGGGTTCATCTGGGTTACCACCTATGACCACGAGTTACTCCCGTTAAAAACTCGAGAACCCCAACAAAGCCCTGTTAATGCAGGGTTTTTTCTGTTTTGTGGTAAAGAAGTGCCGGAGAACTCATGCACAGCGTTCGGTATCTCCTCGGCGGTGTGCTGGCGTAGCGTGCGGGCGGTATGCTTGTTATTTTCGGCAGATATGGTGAAATTGTGAAGAGAATTTGGGGGTAGATGGCGATAGATAATTGGTCTTGAAGTTATGCGTAAGCCGTATATGCATACCAAGAGAGGTCTTTTCTTGCTAAAAGGGCCAGATTTCTGCGCATATAAGGTATAATTACGGTAATTGCGAGAATCCGTTCTATCAAGTTGAATCAAATTCTGTAGTGCAGATAATAATTAATGTTATACGCATAAAGGATGGGGAAAATGAAAATTTCAAGAGTTACAATTTTGACGCTTGGTGTAGCCGATTTAGACAAAGCAACAGAGTTTTACAAATCCGTACTGGGTACTCCTCCAAATATATCAGATGGCATTACTTTTATTGAACTGCCTGGAACCTGGCTTGCTCTCTATCCTTTTGAAAAACTTGCAGAAGATGTTTCTCCCGATGTTCCTATAACCCGTAGTGGATTTAATGGATTCACAATTGCTCACAATGCTCGTAATAAGAATGAAGTTATTGAAATCTTAAAACGTGCGGAATCGGTTGGTGCCAAGATTATAAAAGAACCCCAAGATACTTTTTGGGGAGGCTTTGGCGGATATTTCTCTGATCTTGATGGTTATTACTGGGAGGTTGCTTGGGGGCCAATGTTTGAGTTTACAGAGAATGGTGAAATGAAATCAAAAGAGAGCGTATAACAAATAAATGCAGGGGACGCAAAAAGCCGCGCCCCTGATTTCAACGTTAGGGGAAGGCAATGTCTGATCGAGGAAAAGCTATATATATCAACGCGAGACGATATGCTAAGGCCAGTTATGCACTTAATTCGGCGTCCTCACAATCACAAGACATCGATCTGTTGCTTCCAAGTCTCGTAAATGGCGCTTTGGCATTAGAGCTATATTTCAAGTCACTTTTTTACCTAGAAAGATCTGCCGATTTTGTGATTGCTGGAAGGCATTCTCATAATTTCGCGTGTCTTTTTGATGAACTCATGATTTCAACACAAAAGGAAATCGATAAGTATTTTGCTGATCTCATGAAAAGACGAAGTATGGTTGATGTAGAGAAGATAGAAAAGGCCAGCGCAATGGTTGTTCCCAGGGATCTAAAAGGCAATCTAAAAGCATGGAGCGAGGTGTTTCTCAAAGTACGCTACATTTATGATGTTCCTGGAAAACATCTTCCTATGATGTTCTTTCCTGAAATCGAAAAATCTGTTCTCCAGGCAATTTATCAACGTCAACCGGAATGGAACTAAAACCCCTAACATGCGCCTGCAGCGGACGCGCCAAAAGCGCGCGCAGCTGAGGCTTGACGTTGTGAGGCAAAATGACTGAACGATATGATAATTCTGCTGCATGGCATTATGCGGCTTACAGGCCACCGCTACACTGCTTGATTCTCGATCGCATGCTTCAATCCGATGAAACGTTCCAGGCCGGATTAGACGTTGGTTGTGGAACAGGATACTCAGCCATTGCACTCAGTCGGTATTGTGATCATGTGTTTGGAGTCGATTCAAGCCGGGCAATGTTGGATTCGGCACAGACACTCGCGAAGGTCACATATATCCATGGGGCACTGGATTTGCACATTCGTCTTCCCCCCCAGAAGCTTGACATCGTTAGCTTTGCTGGCTCACTTTTCTATACGAAATCAGATTCTCTACGTAATGCCCTAACCAAGTTCTGTTCTCCTGGAGGAACAGTTGTTGTTTATGATTTTGGGGTTCTTCTGTATGAAGTGTTGACCACCCTGGGAGTGGATTGTCTCACGCACACAACTGATTATGACTATACAGTTAATCTCTCCGATTGGGAAGAATACATTATTGAGATTGGTAACACAGAAAGACTCGCGCTGGATGTATCTGAAAAGCAGATCGCGCATTTGCTTTTGGCGGACTCGAATCACTACGATGTCCTTCAGGAGCGTTTTCCGGACGGCGATCTGTTCGAATCAATAGTAACACATCTGGGAAACTGCCCTCAGAAACCTGAAGTCTATACTGACATCTATTACACAAGATATATCTTCAGGCAAGGAGTGCTATAGGATTAAGTAACTGCCGAGGATTTCTCGGTAATTCAGGAAATAGGGGGCGTTGTTTATTAGGTTTAAAAGTGCTTGGCACGTCTTACCGTTTTAATGTGCGGTTACAGGCCGGTGCGGTAAACAATACAAGAAGCTCTTTGCCAGCAGTTTGGTTTTGCTTCAGCAGTGGGCTCATTGGCTTGCCTTTTGCGGCAGATATGGAGAAATTGTGAAGCGATATTAAGAATGGAATTGCGTTTATCAGGCAGATTATCAGTATTTGAATGCATCTGTTCTATCGGATTGAATGATATTCTGTAGTACAGATACTAATTAGGGATTGCTGAACAAATCAACCCACCGCCAAGTACCGTTCAAACAATGTCCGTTTTGATAGAAGAAAAGGGACTCTTTGACGGAGTTCAAGTTCCAATAAGAGGTCATCAAAAAAGCGCAAAAAAGAACCCGAGAGCAGCCGGTCCAGGTTCATCACCAGAAAGATGATCGATACCACCGTCTGGCTGCTATCGGCCAGCCTCGCCATAACCCGGTTCAGACCATAGCGACGTTTTCCCTGACCAAACTTGCCTTCAACGGCATTGCGGATGCCTTCATCTTCCTTCTGCTGTTTGCGACGAGCACGGTTCTTCTCAGGATCTTTCGGTGGTCGCCCCAGTGGCACGCCACTCAACCGGATACCTCGATCCTTGCACCACATCCGATTCTCCCTGGTCCGATAGATCTTGTCGGCATGCACCGATTCAGGATAGGAACCATACCGTACTCGATAGCGCTCAATATCTCGGATCAGGTCACCACCTTCATTGTAGTTGTTCCATGACATCCGCTCAACCATACTCCTGCCTTCGACGACACTGATCGAGAGTTTCATGCCAAACTCGGTCTTTGCCGATGCCTTGCCTCGTACAATCGGCCGAACATGCGGCTGACTGATGTTCACCAACCGATCCGCAATGCTTCTCTGATTGGTGCGATACATTTCCAACTGCTGACGGTACAGTTCGCTGATCACCAGTAAGATCCGGTACCACCTTGGCTCCAGAACCGTCAGTGGTACAATTGCCGACAACTCGCCAATACTTTTCAGGTTCCGGCCAAGATATTGCAGTTGCTTGCGAAGTGCGCGCCGCAACGAACCTCCCAAGACGCGGCGCTTCATGCTCACGGCCAAGAAATCTTTCCTCGCTTTCTGACGGTAGGTTCGAGGCTTCTTCATCCATTCAGGGGCATGGGCATGGAGTTTATCGATGAGTTGCTCACTCTTCTCTCGCGCATCGTTGAGCAATCCGATATCCGTTGGATAGGCAATGTCCGACGGGGCACAGGTGGCATCGACAATGAGTTTCCCCCGGCTGGTCGTGTCACCGCCGGGTTCGTCGTCATCATCATCCTTTTTTGGGCTCTTCGTTGCTTCACGATCCTGTTCCCGTCGCAGAAGATCCTCTTGCAAGGCTGCCAGATCAGCATGCTTCAAACGCTTGCGGAAATACGTCATCGTCGAGGCATCGAAGGGCGCTGCGTACTCATAGCTTTCCTGCCCGATGAAGTACTGCAGATACGGATTTTCCTTGATCTGCTCAACGGTTTCCCTATCGGTCAAACCGAGTTTTTCCTTGATGATCAGAGATCCCAATGCCATACGAACCGTCAACGCCGGTGCTCCTCGCTTCGAGGGAAATTTATTCGCATACAGTTCTTCTGCAACGTGCCACGAAATTGCATCAGCCAGTTTTACCCACCGGTTGTTTGGATCGAGTTTGCCGCCAAACGGCAAATGAAAGTTTTCAAATGAGAGCTGATGAAACTTCGGCTGGTACATACAACGGGGATTTCGAGGTGCAAGGGTTTTGAGGCTTTTTCAGGGTTTTCCTTGCACGCAATATACGAAAATATGACCTTATTTTATTCTTTTATAATAACTTAACTATTATTCAGTGGCCTCTAATTAATGTTAGCGGGAAAGAACATGAAGATACGAGACGCAACGCCATCTGACGTGCCAGCCATGTATGCCGTTGACCACATGGCGACAGAGGAAGGGAACTGCCGGCAGCACATTCACGAGAGGGTGTCTGAAGGCAATGCAGTTGTCGCTGTGATAGATGATGTCGTTGTCGGCTATGCAGTCTTGGAATACACCTTTTTCGGCCAGGGGTTCATCTCCATGTTGATGGTTGAGAAGGAAAGCAGGCGTAAGGGGGTCGCCACGACTCTGGTTACACGTCTTGAGGAGCGGTGCGAGACAGACAAGCTATTCACATCAACCAATGAATCCAACAAACCCATGCAGGCGCTCATGCAAAGCATGTCCTACGAGCCGAGTGGCACCGTATACAACTTAGATGACGGTGATCCAGAGTTGTTCTATGTGAAGAGAATTGGAAGGAACCGCTAAGCAGTCGTTGCAGTGGGTTAGGGGACATCCTTATTAGGTTTAAAAGTATTTTGTTCGTCTTTTTATGTTTATGTGCGGTTAATGACCGTTGTGGTTAACAATGCCGAAAGCTCTATGCTCAACGTATGGCGTTGCCTCGGCAGAGCTTTTGATTTGCTTGTCGTTTTCGTCAGGTATGGCGAAATTGTGAGGGAATGTTGAGCATAGATGGGGAAAGATAATTAGTCTGGAAATTATGCGTAAGCAGCATAAGTATTCTGAGAGATATCTTTTCTTGCATGAACGCCAAAATCATGCGTTAATCAAGCGCTTTTTCAGTATTTATACGTATATATTCCATAGGATTGAATCAAATTCTGTAGTACAGATAATAATTAATGTTAGCCCAAAATAAGGAGAGACCCTATGGCAATGAAAAAATGCAAAAAGTGCGGTAACGAGGTCAGCACTAAAGCTGAATCATGTCCCAAGTGTGGAGCTGTGCTGAAAAAGAAAACAGGCTGTTTGGGCTACATTGGTGCGGCCTTGCTTATCTTCATCGTACTTGGTGTGATCGGTTCGCTGATGAACGACGACACATCCACCGACCGACAAATTTCCTCGTCGGCTGGTGCTGGGAAGTCGGCCCAGACGGAATCCGTCCGAGCTACGCCCGCGCAGGCGGATGGTCTAACCAGGCCTCAGAAAAATGCCGTCAGATCCGCGAAGCAATACCTCAGCATATCGGGCTTCTCACGGAGCGGACTTATTAGGCAACTCTCGTCCGATGCTGGGGATGGTTATAGCGTTGCCGATGCTACCGTAGCAGTGAATAGCCTGAACGTTGATTGGAACGAGCAAGCAGTAAGATCTGCGAAGCAATACCTCAGCATATCGGGCTTTTCATGCAAAGGTCTCATTGAGCAACTTTCTTCGAGCGCTGGAGACGGGTACACCGTGAGTGAAGCAACTTATGGAGCACAACAGGCGGGTGCTTGCGAATAGCCCAAGATACTGAGCTAACAACCGCATCAACTCGGACTGGGAAAAGCTGCATAGCGAAGCGGCGCAGCTTTTCCCAGCCGGTTATGCGAAGCGTTACACACTAAAAAAAGAAATGACTACAAAAAATACATACAACTTGGAAGGCAAGCGTTTTACTGCAATATCAAATTCCTCAACAGGTGAAGTCGATGATAAAACAGTTTTTACATACCATCAAAAAGGTGATCTTGTGTGGGCTGAATATGAAGGTGGACAAATCATAAAAGGAAACTTAATTGCAAAGGTCATAGAAGATGGAAAACTTGATATGAGGTATCATCATATCAATAGTTCTGGAAAAATTATGCTTGGAACTTGCCTATCGATTCCAGAACGAAAGCCAAATGGAAAAATGAAGTTCAAAGAGACTTGGAAATGGCTTTCTGGAGATAAGTCTTCAGGTTATTCTGAAATAATTGAAATATAAAATGTGTAACCATTCATTTCAGTTAACGGCGTTCCGCCACAGCTGAATTCAACCGTTATGCATTAGAGACGGAGTTAATGTGAATCCGACAAGAATTTGTAGTGGATCTGACTTCGAAGAGAAGATTGGATATTCCAGAGCAATAGATGATGGTAGATATGTATTCGTTTCTGGCACGACAGGTTACGACTACAAATCCATGCACATCGCTGTAAGCGCAATCGAACAAGCAGAGCAATGCCTCAAGAACATTCGTGCCGCTCTTGAAGAATGCGGAAGCAGTTTAGAACGAGTCGTAAGAGTCCGGTATATTTTCCCAAGGCGAGAAGATTTTGAACCGTGTAGGCCGGTATTTAGAAAATACCTTGGCGCAGCGAAGCCCGCAGCGACCTTAATAATCGCTGGTCTGCTGGATGAAAAAATGAAGTTAGAAATAGAAGTCACTGCATTGAGTGCCAACAATGCATAACCATCGGCTAAGCGCCGACCCAATACCGCGCGCTAAGCTCAGTGGAATTTTGCATGGCGGTGCCAGCGCGGTATTGGGCTGGCTAGCCAGTCGTTGGGCAATACGATGGCAAAAAGCATATAGAATGGATTGAACCCTGATGGAACTAGGCACAAACTCCTTTAATCTCGACCACCTAACCAGTGTTGAGTTCGAAGAATTATGCTATGACTTGCTAACGCAGGAAGGATTTAAAAATCTTTCTTGGAGGAAAGGCACCGGTTTTGATCCAAGTACAGCGGACCAAGGGCGTGACATTGAGGGCCAACGTATTCGCGAGTTAATAGGTGAGAAATGTATTCTGGAGACTTGGTTCTTCGAATGCAAACACCACAAGACGGGCGTCTCTCCAAGTAGATTCCAAGGCGCTTTGGCTTGGGCGGAAGCAAAATGTCCCGACTTTCTAGTACTTATTACATCAAACTACCTCTCCAATCCGGCAAAAGAGTATATAGACAATTACAGGAATACGAGAAGACCCCCATTTTCAATTGATGCTTGGGAGAAAAAAGACCTAGAAATAATTTTAATGCGCCACCCTCACTTGATGGAGAAATACAGAATCAATTCGGGGACGATAGATATTATATTGCCTTACGACATACATAGTCGGACAGATAAAGGTTTGGCTAAGATACTGAGATTCATGATACATATTTCTAAGTATTCAAAAGCTTGTATTCAAAGTATTCTGAAAAATGGTGAGCATGTTTATACAATTAACCTGCCTGTTGAGCATGCGGATTCACTCAATCAAATATTATTTGAAGAGTCAAAGAACGAACCTAGCAGCATTCATCTTGTCCCTGAACCAATATCTTTCAACCTTGTACTTCAACGAGAATTACCCACTTCTTCTTCGTTTGATTTAAATATCATGAATTTGGGAAAGCCGACAATCGAAGGTTTTACTCCAGTTATTATAAATATCCTGCCATCGCCCCTGCACCTTCTTAATAAGGAGGATGAGTCATGAGCAGGACAACTACGGGGTTTGTAACTGAGAAAAAAGAAATATCTATATTTTTTTCCTATGCTCATCAAGATGAAAAATATCGTGATCAATTAGAGCAGCATCTCGGTTTCTTAAAAAGAACTAACCTTCTGAAATCTTGGCACGACAGAAAAATTGTTCCCGGACAAGAGTGGCATAGAGAAATCGATGAGCAAATAAATTTTGCAGACATTATTCTTCTTCTTATTACCCCGGCTTTCGCAAGTTCGGACTATTGCTGGGATGTGGAAGTAAAGCGGGCATTGGAACGAAGAAAACAAGGGGATGCCTTAGTGGTGCCCATTCTCATTAAACCGGTAGCGGGATGGGAAGATACTCCGCTTGGAAAATTGCAGGCACTACCTAAAGACGCCAAAGCTGCCACTCAATGGAATAATCTTAATGAAGCCTTTCTAAATATTGCTGGAGGTCTGCGCGACATACTCAATAATTGGGGTGTTGTCACATCTGTGAAACCGGACTGGATGTATTGGCATCTTGAATTAGATGGCGCCCTTGAAGACTTTCCTGAAGAACGCATCAACGCCATTACCGCAAAGTTATGTGAAGCGGCCAATTCGGAAAAATTAGAATACGTCCAATCGTCACAGAATTCCGCTGATTTAATGTTTCGCAGTACACAGGAAGTGTTTGAGAAGTTAAAGGCAAGTTATTCCGCCGGTTTACTCCAAGATCGAATTAACGACAAAATCCAGGATCTACGTTTAGACCCCGGTGCTGTAATGCGCATCGAGTCACGGATAGTAAATAATGAGTATCAATCTAAAATCCAATACCTGCCAGAAATATTCGGTGGGCGATCTCTTGAGGAAGGGTTCCCCCCGTTCGTTGGGGGGATATCATTTCCATTAAATAACCCGCTAGAGATAGGATTTTCAATATTCACTGACGCCACACTGGAAGCACCAACAGAAACTGAACAAGCCGAATTGCAGGCCCGCCTAGGACGCTATCTCAACACCTTTCTCGTGCTGAGCGGTGAAAATATCAACGTTACCCTCACCCCAATGGATAAATACTGCGGGTTACCAAAACTGCTACGCAACACTGAACTTGGGCGCGACATGCTAGCGCAGGATGTAGTACTCAAACATTTTACAGCCTCCCAGTTGCATCCATCCACTGCGCATGGAAAGGCATTTTGGGATGAAGTGGATAAGCTTGTTTTTGGTAATCAAGCCTTTGAGTCTTGCTTCCGAGTATGGATCGTGCCGAGTAATGCTTCGGTTCGCGAAAAAACGGAGGATGGTCGCGGCCACGTTACGATAGAGAAACTAGGTCTCAAGGTTATGTGCGAAGCTGATTACGAAACGCTGCGACGGTTTCGGCAACTCGAAAAGAAATCTGTGAACGTAACTCATTCAATCAATCGCGACGAAGAGATTATCAAACAATTCAGAAGACTTATTGTTCCCGTAATTCAGCGAGAAGTCTCAGCTGGTCCATGTTTTGGCCTACTACGTCAAATACTGTCAGTGCTAATCATGGCAAAGTGGATCATGGGAAGTAAGTTGGGTGATGCACTTAAGCAAGCAGGATTTCTCGGTTCTGATTCTCCTGAGCAATATGGCCTCAATACAGTCAGTGATGATGTACTATTTTCCCTTAAGCGGCTTTACCTGCAGCTATTCGGAGATGGTATTTGGCAATACAGCCGAACTCAACTCGATATCGAAACGGGAACAACGGAAAAGCGCCTTTACGTCGCTGGAGGAATAGATTTAGATTGGAGCGAGCCCAACAAGGCAAATTCACTCGGACGCCGAAAAGCGGTGTTCGGCACGACGAAAGAAAAATGAAAGACACTTGCCATCTATACACGGATTTGGCGTGGCTGTGGCCGATGTGGGGTGATGCCGCCGCTGAGTATGCTCACTACTGTCAACACGTCAGCGGCCTGATTCGGCAGTATGCCAAGCGTCCTGTCGCGACGTTGCTGGACATCGGATGCGGGGGCGGAAAGAACGTCCTGAACCTGAATCAGGATTTCGACATCACCGGTCTGGATCTCAGTCCCACCATGCTCGAGCAGGCGAAAGAACTGAATCCTGACTGCGTGTTTGTTCAAGGTGATATGCGGACTTTCAGACTCGGCCAAACTTTCGATGCTGTGCTTATGGACGACGCGATCTCACACATGAACAGTCGAGCCGACTTCGTGGCGGCGTTTAGCACCGCGTATGCCCACTTGAATCCCGGCGGGGTAATGATCGCCACACCGGACGTGACAATCGAAACGTTTCAGCAGAACAGGACCACGACCACCCCGGTTACGCAGGACGGATTGGACGTTGTTTTCGTCGAGAACGTGTATGACCCTGACCCTACGGACGAGCAGTATGAAACGACGATCCTGTACCTGATTCGCGATCACGGCCGCCTGCGGGTTGAGACTGAATACTGGACAATGGGCCTCTTCTCTCTCGACACCTGGCGGTGTGTTCTGCGCGAAACCGGTTTCGAGGTGCATGAGGGACGGTATAATGCGGGCGAGGATGAGTACACGGTGTTCGCCTGCGTGAAGCTTTGATGAAGGCCGAACAAGGGGTTGCGGTCAACATTGCTCCGCAACGCGGCTGAACCCGGACGTTATGTGGAGATCACAACAATGGAGACATCAATGTTTGATGAATTAAAAGAAATAAACTCACGCCCAGCACCTTTTCAATTTTATACAGCAGATGAACTATGGACAGATGAGCACACTTCAAAAAAAATGCTGAAATATCATTTGAACGAATCTGTTGACCTTTCATCCCGAAACAAAGATTTCATTGGCCGTTCTGTAAAATGGATAGTGTCTCATTTTGGAATAGACGTGAATACAAGTATTGCAGATTTTGGTTGTGGACCGGGATTGTATACAACTTTATTTGCAGAAAATAATGCTAATGTTACCGGGATCGACTTTTCAAGAAGGTCTATCCAATACGCAAGAAAAGTTGCTGATCAAAAAGGATTGGAGATTGACTATTATCAGCAAAACTATCTGGAATTTGAGGCAAAAAAGAGATTTGATCTTATTACAATGATTTTTTGCGATTTTTGTGCATTGAGCCCTGCCCAAAGGAAAACACTGCTTGTCAAGTTCCGCAAATTTTTAAAGCCCGGTGGATCAGTTCTGTTAGATGTTCATTCGTTAAATGCGTTCAGTAGCAGGGATGAGGTTGTAACATACGAATATAACCAACTCGATCATTTTTGGTCTCCTGAGAATTATTATGGATTCCTGAACACATTCAAATATGACAAGGAAAAGGTAATACTTGATAAATACACAATAATTGAAGAGAATAGAATACGTGTTGTCTATAACTGGCTACAATGTTTCAGTCAGGATTCATTACGGGAGGAGTTTGAAGAGAACGGATTTGAGGTCGCAGAGTTTTACTCTGATGTCGCAGGGTCAGCTTTTTCTTCGGATTCTCCTGACATGGCAGTTGTCGCGAGGAAAACAGAGAGCACATAACAACAGCATGCAACGGACGCTTACCGGCGCCGCTGATGCAATCGTTATAACTTAAAGAGAAAAAATGAGTGAACAGGAATATGCAGGATTTTGGATTAGAACGGGTGCAACAATAATTGACTCTGTACTTATCATAATCATCACTTGGCCAATACTCACTGCAATATATGGAGTAGAGTTTTGGGTGGGTGAGTCATTTATTCTGGGAATATGGGATGTCCTCATTAGCTATATATTGCCTGCTATTGCGGTTATTGTTTTCTGGGTTTATAAATCCGCTACACCGGGAAAAATGGCGACAAAACTCACCATTGTCGATGAAAGAACAGGGGGCAAGCCTTCAACCGGACAATTCGTCGGGCGCTACTTGGCATATTACATTTCAATGTTGCCATTATTCCTGGGAATAATATGGGTAGGTATCGATAAAAGAAAACAAGGATGGCACGACAAACTTGCTGGCACCGTAGTGTTAAAAAATAACAAACCTGAACCAGTTAAGTTTGAAAGCCAGGTATAGCAATTACAGGCAGCATGGTAAACCTACGATGCTCTACGGTTTGTCGCTGCTGTAGGCGTTCGGGAGAGAGATGAAAGATAATTCAAGCTTGAAGAGACCCATTGAGCCCATGCCGGAGTTTGTCCTTGCAGCACTGGAGAAAGAAAACCTTCTCGGCGATTATGAGTTCCGTCCTGCCTATCAGCGGAATGATTACCTGCTTTGGATCAATTCAGCAAAGAGGCAAGACACAAAGGAAAAACGGCTGAGGCAGATGCTGGAGGAACTCAGAACCGGCGGAGTGTACATGAATATGAAGCACTTTCCATCGGTGAAGAGAAAATAGATTGAGCTTTCGAAGAATTTGCGCCACGGCAGCTTTCGAAGCACACGAGCATGACGTCAACTGCTTTCAGTATCGTCACCTGCCGGTAACTCCAGTAGTGGAACCGACTGTATAGCGTTCCCGGCTATACCTTTGATGGACCCGTACATGTGATTGGTGTTGAGAAGCACCTTGTCGATCTGTTTCTCCCTTTTTTTCCATATCCCCTGCATGGATCGCTTTTCTGATTCGAGATCCGTTTTCATCTGGGTGAATCCTTCAACAATGGCCTCGATCTGGAGCCGAAACTCGTTGCTCGTCAGAAAATCATACAGCATACCCATTTTCTCACCCTTGTTCTCCTGGGTGGTGATGGCCGTGCTTATACGAATGACGGACTCTCTCAAAACAGTGCACAATCCTTTGAACTCTTCGAATGAGCACACCCATATGCCGTCTTTCAGCCCTAAACGGTCCATGTCGGAGGGCATGGCTTCGGTTACAAGGACGCCGACATCCGCATTCATATCGCGAATATCAGCCTTGAATTTTTCGATCCAGGACGGTTGAAAGCTTTTGGTGCGTTTGCTCTCGTAGTATATGGTTCCGCAATTCTGGCGGGTGTGCGTATTGATTATTTGCAGGCAGTCTGCTCCGAGCTGTCCTTTTTTTATTTCATCAATAGTATCCAGAGGAAACTGGGCGGAAAGCCACTCCTCGATAGCAAGTTCCTGGACTTCTCCCCGCAGCTGCATCGATCCTTGCTCGGCTTTCCGTTGAGCTTCTGCCAATTGTTCTTTTAGTTGATTGATGACATGGTCTTTCTCGGAAATATTCAACTGGGCTTTTTCAGCCTCAGCTTTTCGGATTTTTTCTTTTTCTTCGGCAAGGGTTGCGTTTATCTTTTGTTGTGCTTCGAGTTCTATCTTGTCTTTCAGCTCTTCCTTGTCACGTTTCAGGCGCTCAATCTCCGCTTTCGACTTATTCAGCTCTTTTACTTGTTCCGTCTTGTCATCGAGTTCTTTTTGAAGTGCGGCAAACCTTTCTTCCTGCTCCTCTGCCGCCTGTTGTTTCAAAGAAAGTTCAAGTTTTTCACGCTCCTGTTTCACGCCCGACTTTATGGCATTTGCAACTCGCTGCTCATACTCCTCTTCCGCTTTGTCAATCGCCTCCTTTTCAGCGTTGATTTGTTCTTCCTTCTTTTCCAGCGCTTTACGCTCTCCGGCAATTTGGTCGTTATATTTTTTCTTCAGTTCATCATCAAGCTGATGGTATAAAATCTCATTGACATCTATTTCCTCGCCGCAATTGGGGCAGTTGATTTTACTCGTTTCCTGGTTCATTGATTTACATCCCTTTTTGAAGCTGACGTTATGAAATATCCATCTTTTGGCTAAAAATGTTCGAACAATTAAAGGGCAGAGCGTTGCAAAAGGTATCCTCCTTCCCTGAGCAGGTCAAGGGTTTCCTGTTCGAGCCTGTTTTCAGTCAAGCAAAACCTCCCGGTAACCGCCCTTTGTCTGGCCGATACGGCGAAACTAAGCATCCTGCTGCAATTTCCGAAGATTTCGATCGATTGAACTGGTCAAAGCTCAGAGCATTTTTAGGGCACCTCTATGTATTTATTCCGCGATTCAATTGCTTCGTTGAGCGGTGCTCGAAATTCTCATGTACTCAGTGTACATTCCGGTTTCTGCGCTCCGTTCGCCTTGCTCTTGAACCGCTCATGACAATACATAGAGGTGCCCTTTACTGTGTCATCGGTCATGCGACGGTTGATGCAGGGATTGGACGGTTTTATGATGCTTTCTAAGTATTAATATAGGAAAGATGGTTCTCTTTGTTTGTTGGCAGTTCTCTTGTTGTTAACTATTGTGAAGTGTTTTTTGCGCATTGTTTTTGTGCGGTGGGTCGTTATATTGAGCCTCAGGATGAGGTATTCCCCATGTATCTCAGTCCTGTTCCTCATTGTTCCGTTGCGCTGTTCGGTCTTCGGGACACGTCTACAATTCCAAATGAAATAAAAGGAGAGATGAAAATGATACGTTCCATGAAATACGGTACGATGCTGTTTGCTTTGCTCATGATGGTTATGATGCCGTTGCAGTCCCATGCTGCCGACGATGATGCGAAAGGCCTGTTTGTTTTCGTGACCAGTGGCGATGTACAGACGCAGATGATGGCCATGGTGCTGTCAACAAAAACCCTTGAACAGGGCAAAAGTGTCCAGGTGATGCTGTGCGGACCCGGTGGTGAACTCGCCATGAAAGAGTGCCGCCAGAAATTGGTTAAACCGCTTGGCAAGTCGCCGCAGATGCTCTTGAAAAACCTGATCAGTAAAGGTGTAACCGTTGAGCTATGCCCTCTGTATCTCCCCAATAAAGAGGCGTCTTCTGAAGATCTGATCGAAGGCGTGAGTGTTGCAAAGCCTCCTGTGGTTGCTGAAAAAATAAGAGAAGAGGGTGTCAGGCTTTTTACTTTTTAGTGAATGATCGCATATCGTGATTTGTAAAAAGCACTTCAAGCTGTTGAAATTCAAGGCTGCGAGTTGTAATTTTAACGATAGATGATTTCGCTATGAATTTTTTTCATAACAGCTTAACTACGAGGAGCCTGAAAACATGCAGAAAAACGTTGGCATTCTTGACAGGAATGTGAGAATCGTTCTGGGTGCGGTAATGATTGTCGCAGGACTGGTCTTTCAGGGCTGGTGGTGGTTTATCGGTATCGTACCATTGATTACCGGAGTTCTGGGAACCTGCCCGCTCTATGTTCCTATGGGTTTCAATACGGCAGGTGGATATGGTTCTACCGGAGGCTACTATGATCTTTCCGTAAAGCCAGGCAAGCTGGGAGAGCGGATGCCTGACTGAATTGTTTTTCAAGAGGATCGGGCTGCTTTTCCGGCAGCCCTTTTTTCTTTTCCGCACAGTGAGTCCGGTCGCCTTCAGGAACTGTCCGACTTATGATTATCTTTGATTTTATATCGAATAGTCTTATTCTTTCTCTTCATACATTTTTATGCTACTTACGGAGTTAATTATGCCGGTTTCGAGATTATTGATCAAACGAATGGCCCTCTTTGCAGGGGTATGTCTGATTACAGGTGCTTTGTTTTCAGCATGTTCTTCGGTCAAGACGCCGAAGACAGGAGATGTGGCTGATAGATATGCCTATACCCAGGAGCTGGTCGCCGAAGAGGATTATGACAAGGCTATCATAGAGTTGGAATCGTTGATGTTCGACGCGAGAGCCACTACCCTTGAAGATGATGTGCTTTTTGCGCTTGCCGAAGCGTATTACAATTCGGAGCAGTATCTGCTTGCGGTGGATATTTACAAGAGACTGCTTGAGCAGACTCCGGGTTCTCCTTATGCAGAGCAGGCCCAGTTTATGCTTGCAAAATCACATAAAATGCTTTCTCCGAATTTTGCCAGGGATCAGGAACATACGAGAAAAGCTATTCGTGAATTCCAGCTTTATCTGGAACTGTATCCTGTCAATGACCCACAGCAGTTGCAGAGCGATATCGAGATATATACGGAACTGGTAAAGCTCAATCCTGAAAACGATATGTATAAAAGGAGTCTTGCCGTTGTCGAGGCGCAATATGGACGGCTCGATAAAATCAGTGAGAGCAGTACAAGCATATCCGAACTCAGGGAAAAACTCGCTTTAAGCGAGTACAACGTTGCCGAGCAATACCGTAAGCTTAAAAAGTATCGCAGCTCGATAACCTACTACGACAATGTTATTCGTTTCTTTCCCGATACGGTCTACCTTGAGAAAGCCTGGTTCGGCAAGATCGAGGTTCTCATAAAAAGGGAAAAATGGTTTGAAGCCAAGGCTGCTCTGGACGCATATGATCAGCAGTTTCCCGAGAACATGGAAAAGGTTGATGGATATCGTGAAAGAATCGTAAGGCATTTCGAGAACACATAGTCTGCATGAATCATGCGACTTGCTGTTTTTGGCGGAACATTCGACCCTCCTCATAACGGTCATCTTGCCTTGTGCCTCTATGCAAGAGAGTTGCTCACGGCAGACAGGCTCGTTATTTCGGTTTCAAACAATCCGTTGAAAGACAATCCCCTGTCATCTGACAGGGAAAGGGTGGCGATGACCGAGCTGCTTGCCGAAACAATCAACGGTACCGGAGCTGTCGCTGAAGTGTGCAGTTGGGAGCTCAACCGCGGACACCCTTCCTATACCATAGATCTCATGGCTTATCTCGAAGAGGTCTATTCTTCTCCGGACATGACACTGCTGATCGGCGAGGACAATTACCGGAATTTCAGGCAATGGAAGTCGTGGGAAGAGCTGATCCGGCGTTATCATATCATTGTATTCGGCAGGAAACCGGATGGCGGGGCGGATTTCGATGCAGCCGGTCTGGAAAGTCTGCACGATCAGAGGTTTCGCCGCATCGATTTCAATCTTCCCCTCTCTTCCACCGAAATAAGGAACCGTATTGCTTCGGGTGAGGATTGTTCTTGCCGGATCCCTTCGTCCATCTGGCAATACATCGTCGAAGAGGGATTGTACCTGCAGGCTAAGCAATAAGTTTTTAGTTTTGCCTTTTCTCCTACATGGATTCCGGAGCGGTAATTCCTAATATCCTGAACCCGTTACGAAGTACCTGACGAGTTGCAGCGGAAAGGAAAAGCCGTGCTGTGCGGGTGTCCGGATCGGCTTTCAGAATGGGACACTCCTGGTAGAAGCGGTGGTAAAGTTCGGCAACGCCGTGCAGATACTCCACCATTTTCTGTGGTTCCATGAACCTGGAAGAGAGATCGATGATTTCCGGGTATTCGAGCAGCATGAAGCCGAGCCGGATCTCATGTTCGGAGTCCAGCTTTCTCATGAGTTGCATCCCTTCAGTCGGAAGAACAAATCCGGTTTCTTTCGCGGCCATACGAAGGAGACTGCAAATCCTTGCATGCGCATACTGGAGGTAGAAAACAGGGTTGTCTTTCGACTGTTTTTTCGCCAGTTCGACATCAAAATTCAGATGTGAGTCCTTGCTGCGCATGATGAAAAAAAGCCTCGTGGCATCGGCGCCTACATCGTCGATAAGGTCGTCGAGGAGATCGGCATTCCCTTTTCTGGTTGACATCTTTACGGTTTCCCCGTTAACCGTTGTCGTTACAAACTGGTTAATGGCTACGTGGATGCGGTCGGCATCGTAGCCGAGGATCTTCAGCGCTTCGACGACATCCGGATATTCATCGATATGGTCGGCTCCGAAAATGTTGACGATTCCGGAAAAGCCGCGCTTGAATTTTGTGATGTGATACGCTATATCCGGCAGGCGGTAACTCGGCTCTCCGCTTGACTTGACAAGAACCTTGTCTTTTTCCTGACCAAGCTTTGTTGTTGTGAACCAGGTGGCACCGTCGTACTCATCGATATAACCTTTCTCTCTCAACGCATCGATTACCTGCTGATTCGGGGATTTGCCGCTTTCGTCGGCCAGGTAAAGCTTGTGCTCGTTGAAGTAGTTGTCGTGCACGATGCCGAGCCGGTGAAGGGTGTTTTTGATCTGTGTGAAAATATGCTTTTCGGCCGTTTGTTTGAACAGGTCAAGCTCTGTGGTTTCAGCCAGGGTATCGCCATGTTTTGCGACCATTTGTTTGGCGATAACCCCGATGTAGTCACCCTGATAATGGGTGTCGGGGAAGTCGATCGCTTTCCCGCACTGTTCGAGGTAACGGAGACGGACAGATTCCGCGAGAATTGTCATTTGCCTGCCGGCATCGTTGAAATAGTACTCTCTTGTGACCGTGTATCCCTGTGCTTCGAA
>RRYU01004033.1_pt1 | contig 18279 bp, 14 predicted proteins | sample 2162651 | NCBI WGS metagenome assembly RRYU01 (sample SAMN10267283, study PRJNA491782) | microbial mat metagenome | isolation source: biomat in the production well | place: Japan: Minami-Kanto gas field, natural gas well KTG3 | collected 2017-06 | reverse complement strand
ACACACTGCACTTAACTATATCAGATATGCTTTTTACTTTTGGCTATTCAGATACGCATTATCTGAGATCTCACTCCAGACACGTACTTTATTCATGTACGCACTCTGGGAGTCGATGATCTCCTTGGATATAGGATCTTTTGCAGCAGCTTCAGTCAGAAGTTCAGCGTTTGCCTTCACCAATGCATCCATAACCTCTTTCGGAAAGGTCTTTACCTTGATGTTAGGAAACTCGCTCTTCATCGTAGCCCAGTTCTCGCCACTAGCATGATAGGACTGTACATACATGTCGTATGCGGCAGTACGCATGGAAACACGTAGGATCTCCTGCAGATCGGCTGGTAGTGACTCCCATTTTTTCTTGTTGATCATGAACTGCAACTCTGTAGCTGGCTCATGCCAACCGGTGTAGTAGTAAGGAGCAATCTTATGAAAACCCATTCGTAGATCAAGAGACGGACCAACCCACTCCAGCGCATCAATTGTTCGACGTTCAAGTGCTGTATACAACTCTCCAGCAGGTATATTGGTTGGCTTTGCGCCAAGCTTAGCCAAAACTTCACCTGCAAAACCTGGGATACGCATCTTCAAACCCTGAAGGTCAGCAACGGAGTTGATCTCTTTCTGAAACCAACCTCCCATCTGGTTGCCGGTGTTGCCACCTGGGAACGACAGCACACCGTGCTTATCGTACACCTTCTTCATAAGCTCCATACCGCCGCCGAAATAGAACCATCCATACTGCTCTGGCGCGGTCATGCCAAATGGCATAGTGGTAAAGAACAGGGTATTTTGATCCTTACCCTTCCAGTAGTAAGAGGCAGAGTGGCCCATGTCATACTGACCACCGCGCACCATATCAAACACCCCGAACGGTGCCTTATGTTTGTTTTTGGAATCGATGGTAATCTTCAAGCGTCCATTGGACATTACCTCCGCCATCTTGGCGAAATTCTTGGTGGCATCACCAAAGATGGGGAAGTTTGAGGGCCATGTCTCAGCCAGTTTAAGGCGATACACCTTGTCGGCTGAAAATGCCGGGTTGATAAGAGCAAGCGCGCAGGCGGCCGCCATAATCAGTTTTTTGGAGAACCTGTATTTAAACATTATCACTTATCCTCTCTGTTAGTTATTTAGTAGGGTGAGGTGCTTATCTACAACGCAAATCAGGCGATTTCAATATCGCAACAAATAGATACTAACAACATTAATATATAGCAGATATTAGGGATATTACGGATATTGCCTAGTTAGTAACATATAGTTGAAACGCTATCTCCAACCGGTCTGGTGGCTTCCGAAAGAGCATTACATTTTATAACTTTCAATGGCGTGTTTATTCCATATTTCATGGTGTTCCTCCAGGCAGAATAGTCCGCAACTATTTGTAATAACTAACAATACAGCCGCCAGAACGCCTGCTTTTCTACCGACTGCAAGACCTCGCCTGCTGGGTATGGCATCCAAAACCCTATGTTCAGAAAAACAAAAAGCTTGCACTTTATAAAAACTTGCATAAAATTCGCCGAACTTTGGTAATCCATTGGATTTTTATGTTATTTCAAAAACAACTGTAGTTCATCAAATGCCCTAACAACTCCCTATGGTATGGCGTTTGATGCAATAACGTCATATTTACATTAAGGAGTTACGCCAGATGCATCAAACTGCACCTGTTGATCTCAAGACTGTTGAGAACACCCACCCCGTTCATAACATTTCCACGCCTGCCTGGCCGGAATACAACAACGTACAAACCGCCGAACCCCAGGATCATTTCATTGAGCGCGATGGGGTCGTCTTTGCCGGCTGTCATCTAATTATTGACCTGTGGGGTGCCAAGCGCCTGGATGACCTGAACCACATGGAACAAGCCATGCGCGATGCTGTAAAGGCTGCGAACGCAACTCTATTACATATACATCTGCACCACTTCACCCCCAACTACGGCATCTCCGGCGTTGCTGTATTGGCTGAATCACACATCAGTGTGCATACCTGGCCGGAGCGTGAGTTCGCTGCGTTCGACATCTTTATGTGTGGTGTTGCCAAACCGGAACTTGCAATTGCAGTGCTCAAACAGGCCTTTCATCCAAAACGTATAAATGTCACCGAAGAGCTGCGTGGTGTAGTGACTCCATGAATAACTTCACAGAAACACTATATGACAGCTACGGACAATCGTTCCGAATAGACAAGGTTTATTTCGAGAATAAGACCGAGCACCAGCATCTGCTGATATTTCACAACGCCATGTTTGGCCGAGTCATGGCTCTGGATGGAATAGTCCAAACCACCGAGAAGGATGAGTTCATATATCACGAGATGCTGACCCATGTACCAGTTTTGGCTCATGGCGAAGTGAAGGATCTGCTTATCATTGGCGGTGGTGATGGCGGTATGCTGCGCGAGGTAATCAAGCACAAAAGCATAGAACGCATCACCCAAGTAGAGATCGATGCAAAAGTGGTAGAGATGAGCAAAGAGTTTCTGCCGAATCATTCCCAAGGGGCATTCGATGATCCTCGGGTAGACATCGTCATCGACGACGGCATGAACTTCGTAAACAGCACCGAGCGCAGGTTTGATGTAATAATCTCTGATTCCACCGATCCGATTGGACCGGGCGAGAGCCTGTTCACCCGAGATTTTTACCAAGCGTGCCACGACTGCCTGAAACCAGGCGGTATCCTGGTGACGCAAAACGGTGTGGCCTTCATGCAGCTAGATGAAGTGACTACCACCGCCAGACGGCTGGAGCCGCTATTTGCCGATTGGCATTTCTATGGTGCCGCCGTCCCTACCTATGTCGGTGGAATGATGACCTTCGCCTGGGGTAGTGATAACCCAATACTGCGACAACAGGATATAGCGGTCCTGAAAGACCGATTTGTCACCAGCGGCATCCAGACCAGATACTATAATCAATCTATCCATCATGCGGCTTTTGCTCTGCCTCAATATATTATTGAGGCAATAGGAAAAGAGTAATGACTAAAATCAGGATCTCACCCAAGTCAGAACAGGCCTTCTACAACAGCCAGGTAGAGCAACACGGCGCTCCACTACTGTTGTTGGACTGTGACAGAGTACGGCAACAGTACCGCAACCTGTGTTCCGCCCTGCCTGGAGTTGAGCTCTACTACGCCGTCAAATCACTGCCCCAGCCTGAGCTGTTGTCTACATTGGCTGCGGAGGGTGCGGCCTTCGACGTGGCATCCAGTGGTGAACTGGAGCTACTGCGTAATCTGCACTTTACTCCGCGCCGCACTATTCATACCCACCCGATCAAACGTGACCGCGATATCCGCGACGCCCTGCGTTTTGGCTGCACCAGTTTTGTTATCGACAACATAGATGAACTCAGCAAATTCGCGCCCTATAGACATCGGGTCGGGCTGTTGTTGCGTATCGGCTTTCAAAGCAAGAGCGCGGTGATTGATTTGGCCCGCAAGTTTGGATGCGCCCTGGATGATGTTGACCCACTACTGCAAAAAGCGAAGCAATTGGGGATTCATATCAAAGGTCTCTCCTTCCATGTCGGTTCCCAGTGCGATACTCCGGCAGACCATGTAGCAGCAATCCGTGCCTGTAGCCGTATAATCCAACGCTATGATCTGATACTGGGCGGTCACCCACTCGGGATTCTGGATATCGGCGGCGGTTTTCCAGTGCCATACGCAGGCGGGGAGGACGATATATACGACTTCTGCACTCCAATCCGCGAGGCCATCTCAGAGCTGCCATCGAGCATCACTGTAATTGCCGAGCCTGGGCGCTATATCTCAGCCCCGGCCATGACCTCAGTATCCACCGTTATGGGTCGGGCAAGACGTAATAACCGCACTTGGTACTATCTGGATGATGGCGTGTACGGCTCGTTCAGTGGCAAGATCTATGATCATGCCAGCTATCCATTAGAGATATTTAGCGGCTCCGATGAGCTTGCATTGAGTGTGCTGGCAGGTCCTACCTGCGATAGCATCGATGTGATCGCCGAGGATGTTGAACTGCCCAGGATGGAGATCGGCGACCTGGTTGTGGGGCATCTCATGGGGGCTTACACCATGGCCACCTCCACTGAGTTTAACTCCTTCGACAAGGCCAAAGTGGTAGTACTGAATGGTGAAGAGTATGGGCTCAAACTGGTATCAGGATAAGGCACCTTAATTCAGAACCAGTCAGCTAAAGCCCCAGCTCTTTCCAGCGCTTTTCTAATCGTTTGGTCGAGATGGGGTAATCGGTCTTCAGCTCTTGGGCAAACAGAGATACACGCAGCTCCTCAAAGGCCCAGCGCAACTCCTCTATCCGTTCATCTACTTTGTTATTGCTCCGGCATCTCTCATCCCAGCCCTGCCACTGTTGATACAGTCCCTGCATTTCACGTAACTGCTGCTGATCTCGCGCGGCTGCATGGCTGAGTTTATCCAGGCGCTGAGATATGGCCTTTAGATAACGCGGCATATGTTGCAACTGAGGATAGGGGGTAAATTGCAGAAAACCTCTGAATATCAGTCGATCCAGCTGTTGATTTACATCCGTAATAGACGCCATCCAATTAATCTTATTGGAATTTGATAGTGTCTTCCTAACAGACTGATAACTATCCAGAATATTCCCAACCAGCACCACAACCTCGTCTGCTACAGACATCAAGCGTGACTTGCGCTCATCGATCCTGGCCTGAAACTCTGCTGCTGTCTGAATCAGCGGCATATCTTCGATAAAAGTAAGGTCTACCACCAGCGCCACCAATTCGGCCAGAAGGTCTGGCATGGCCTTGGATGCATACCCCTGCGGTGCCTTGGCGGCCTTGGTATATTGCAGACGCATCTTTTCCAGACCAGACAGGTTACGCTTCAGGTAACGTATATCCTTGGCCAGACGCAACATAAACAGCCGCCGTAGACCGGCTCGCATGGCACGATCTGCATTCAATCTAGAATCCATTACCCTCAGGGCGACGCTATCACCCTCATCTACCAAGGCAGGAAAGCCGGTAAGCTTGATCCCGCCCCGATCTAGCTGCACCGACTCCTTCAACTCGCCAAAATCCCAATCGGTCAGGCCTTCTCGTTCCAAACCATTAGTGGCAAGAGGTTGCACCGAAGAGGAATCACCGCTGGCGTGCTGTTTACGCAGTTGAGGCAGATTGCGCCCGGTCGCAATAGTCACACCCTTATCGTTCACCACCTGGAATCTCATGCGCAGATGTTCCGGCATCGCCTCTTCATCCCATGCATCTTCCGGCACATGCACTCCGGTCATGGCCTTGAGCTGTTCTCCCAGTTCGCGTATCAGAGGTTTATCTGACGGCTCCATACGCTTGAGGCAGGCATCGGCATATTCAGGAATAGGCACAAAAGATTTACGTAGTTGCTTGGGCAGGCCACGCATTAGAGCGATAACACGCTCACGCAGCAGGCCTGGAACCAGCCATTCGCAACGCTCTTCCGATACCTGATTAAGCACTGCCTGGGGGATTTTCAAGGCCACACCATCGGTCTGGTCTCCAGGCTCAAAGTGATAGGCCAGAGGCAACTGCATGCCATTTATATCCAGACTATCCGGGAAGTCAGTATCGCTAAAGCAGTAGCCCTCTCGTTTGCACAGATCTTCTTCCAGCATGTGCAAAATCTTAGGATTCTTAGCCGTCTCCTTACGCAACCATCGCTCAAAGTCCGGTGTGCTGTAGATCCCCTCCGGGATGCGACGGTCGTAATACTCATAGATGACCTGCTCATCCACCAGCAGATCGCGCCGCCTGGTTTTGTGTTCCAGCCCTTCGATATATTCCAGCAGCTCCCGGTTGTGCCGCCAGAATTTGGCCCGGGTATGAAAATCACCTTCCACCAGCGCAAAGCGAATGAATATCTCGCGTGCCTCTAGCGGATTGATCGGACCGTAATTCACCTTGCGTCTGGCGACCAGCGTCAGACCAAACAGAGTAACCCGTTCATAGGCTCCTACCTGCCCCCTGCTCTTCTGCCAATGCGCCTCAGACCAGCTCCGCTTTACCAGATCACCAGCCACCGATTCTACCCAGGCCGGCTGTATCAACGCCACGCTTCTCGCGTAGAGCTTTGTGGTCTCAACCAGCTCTGCCGCCATCACCCATTTGGGTTGTTTTTTGAACAAGCCTGAGCCTGGAAAGATCTGGAAGCGAGTATTGCGCCCACCTAGATATTCATGTTCTTTGCCACTCTTCTTAAATCCGATATTACTCAGCAGACCACTAAGCAAGGCCTTGTGAATCTCTTCATATCCTGCCTCTGTCTTGTTCTCCTTAAACCCCATCTCATGCATCTGGCCACGCAGCTGATGATGAATATCACGCCACTCCTGCGCCCGATTCCACGAGATGAAATTATCACGACAATACTGGCGGAACTTGCGCTTACTCAGATGATGGCGCTGCTCCTGCAGATGTTGCCACAGATTCAAAAAGGTGAGGAAGTCTGACTCTTCATGCCTGAACTGCTGGTGTGCCTGATCCGCCGCCTGCTGCTTATCCATAGGGCGTTCCCTCGGATCTTGCACGCTCAAGGCAGCGCCGATTATCTGCACCTCTTCCAGACAGTGGCTATGAGCGGCACTGAGCAGCATCCGCCCGATGCGCGGGTCCACCGGCAGGCGCGCAATCTGGCGGCCTACTTTAGTCACCTTATGTTCACCATCCACAGCACCGATCTCATCCAGGATACGATAGCCATCCTGAATGAAACGTCTATCTGGAGGATCTAGAAAGGGGAATGACTCGATGTCGCCAAACCCCAGAATCTTCATCTGCAAGATTACCGAAGCCAGGTTGGTACGCTGGATTTCTGGTTCGGTGTACTCCGCCCGTGACTCGAAATTCTCTTCCGAATAAAGCCGGATGCAGATTCCCTCGGCCACCCGCCCACAACGCCCTTTTCGCTGGTTGGCGCTGGCTTGGGAGATAGTCTCTATCGGCAGCCGCTGTACCTTGCTGCGATGGCTGTAGCGGCTGATACGCGCATAGCCAGCATCAATCACATAACGGATACCAGGAACCGTAAGAGAGGTCTCCGCCACATTGGTAGACAGGACTATGCGACGCTGGCCTCCAGGCTTGAAGATACGGCCCTGCTCCACCGGTCCCAGACGAGCGTATAGAGGCAAGATCTCGGTCAGATGCATCTTGTGTTTGCGCAGCGACTCAGCGGTCTCACGTATCTCACGCTCACCACTGAGGAAGATCAGGATATCGCCTCTATCCTTATTACTGAGTTCATCCACCGCATCCAGTATCGCCTGCTGCATCGGTTCATCACGTTCGCTGCTACTATCCTCAACCGGCGGGCGATAACGGAGCTCTACCGGAAAGGTTCGCCCTGACACATTGATGATAGGTGCATCACCAAATTGCTTAGAGAAGCGCTCCGGATCGATGGTGGCCGAGGTTATGATCAGCTTCAGGTCTGGACGTTTCGGCAACAATTGTTGCAGATAACCCAGCAGAAAATCGATGTTCAGACTGCGTTCGTGCGCCTCATCGATGATCAGGGTGTCGTATTCATTTAGATAAGGGTCTTTCTGGATCTCTGCCAGCAGCATGCCGTCGGTGACCAGCTTGATGTAGCTGTCAGCACCCACGTGGTCATGGAAGCGCACCTTGTAACCTACGCTGGTTCCTAGCTCTCTCCCAAGTTCACTAGAGATTCGATCAGCCAGAGTGCGGGCAGCAATCCGCCGGGGCTGGGTATGCCCGATGCGTCCATATACTCCTCGACCCAAGGTCAGACAGATCTTTGGTAGCTGGGTGGATTTACCCGAACCGGTCTCACCGCAGATAATTACCGCCTGATGAGCATCTATCAGGGCGGCAATCTCCTCCCAGCTCTCGGAGATCGGCAATTCAGGTGGAAAGCTGGGTTCTGGCAAAAGACTTCGCCTATGCTCAGCTTTCTGTGCTGACTTATCCATTTGTTTAAACAGTCGATCCAGGTCTTCTCCAATATCCTTTTTTTCCTTGCCCTGTTTTTTTAACGCACACAAACGACGACGCAGCATATGCCGGTCGGACAGCATGCACAGGTCAATGTCACTTTGGCTGGGAAAGAGTTGCTGTTTCACGTGTAGATCAGGATATAGGTGAATGCTGGCATGCTACATGATTAATACTGGTTATTAAAACCTGAAACACATCTTAATTTGGGGGTCATTATTTGAGTAACACCATAATTATTAAGATAATGATGACAATATTCGCTATGCCAGTGTATTTAACACTCTGTTTCTAAAGATATTTCAATATTGCTATATTTAATGCTTCATTTTAATCCTTCTAATGGATATTATTGATCATACTAATGTTCAGAATGTTTAGACGGGGAAATCATGGCATCTTCTGCTTCACCACCATATTACAAACAGAATCGTCTCAAGCAACTTAGGGCATTTTGCAACGCAGCTCAGACCGAAAGTGTAAGTCTGGCAGCAGAGCGTCTGTTTTTAAGTCAGCCAACTGTATCGCTTCAGATACAGGCCCTGGAACGCGAATTTGAGACCATGTTATTTGAACGACGTGGGCCCAAGATTCGCCTGACTCCAGAGGGAAAAACTCTGTATAAACTGGCCCAACCGCTGATTCAAGGGATAGATGGCCTGCACGAAACCTTCATAGCCAAATGCGGCTCCCTGGAGTCTGGAGAGCTGAATATTGCGGCCGGTGAATCAACCATTCTGTACGTACTACCTGAATCTATGCAGAAATTTTCTGCCAGCTACCCCAAGATCAGGATAAAACTGCAAAACGTACCAGGCCGTGATGGCATGAACATGATACGCGCAGATCAAGTTGACTTTGCCGTGGGCTCTATGTCTGAACTGGCAGATGATATCTTCTACCATCCGGTAGTTTCCTATAAGACAGTACTGATCACCCCGCTGGACCACCCTCTGGCAAAAAAAGAAAAAGTCACACTCCAGGAAATCAGCCCATATGGTCTGATCCTGCCTCCCCACCATCTGAGTACCTGGAGAATGGTTGATCTGGTGTTTAAGCAACACAGTCTGAATTACCGGGTTAACCTGGAGGCCGGTGGCTGGGAGGTCATCAAGAAATATGTGGAACAAGGCATGGGCATATCAATTGTCTCTGATGTGTGTCTGAACGGCGATGAAAAACTGGCTCGCATTCCACTGGATGAATTCTTCCCGGACCGTGGTTACGGTATTGTTATGCGACGTGGCAAGTTCCTCTCACCTCAGGCCAAGCGGTTTATTGAGATGATGGACCCAGAGTTTTTTGAGGCACGCGACCAGGCAGAACAGGAAACAGCTTAACCAAATTGCCATCAATAAACTGATGCCACCTGATAAAGGCAATAGACTTACCGGATTGATGCCCAGATTATTACTGACCACTCTGCTCTGCTTTGTGGTCGGTATACTTCTGCCACGCGTTCTTCCTATTACTCCATCTGCCCCACTACACCTAATCCTCGCTATCGGGATCATGCCTCTAATATTTGGAGCCATGATCTATTTTGTGCCGGTACTAACCCGTAGCGGCGCACCCGAATCAGCTGCGTTATTGAACATATTAGGCGCACTGCTGGCAGGCATCATTGTAGTAATCAGCCTGTTTTTAATGTTCAAGCTCTACCTGTTCGCAGCCATCATTGCGCTATTTGCAGTTGCTGGTCTGTCTCGTTGGATGCAGCAACGAGCTAAAAACACCTTCGGCTCGCCCCATCCGGGCCTGCTTTGGTATCGCCTTGCGCTGCTAATGCTAGGCTTAGCTCTGATTGCGATCATCCTGGGATCAATCTGGCCGGACCAATGGCTAGCCCTGCGTAAGCTACACCTGCATCTAAACATTCTGGGATTCGTTGGTCTCACGGCCCTGGGGACCTTAAGAGTGCTACTGCCAACCGTTGGTGGCTTCCAAGATCCAGAGGCTGGCCCCTGGCTAATGCGTGAATGGCGACCACTGGTTACAGGCACCATTCTGATTGCAGTTGGTGCTGCTTGGGTTCCACTGATTAGCCTAGCCGGACTGATCCTTTGGCTTATCTCTCTAAGCAGGCTAGTCTTCGGCACGCTTTGGACACAACGTAGAGAGCTCTGGTCGATAAATGGAGCCGCTCCATCTCTTGTCATCGCCACAGTTGGTTTGTCCCTGTCACTAGTCATGGGAGCGTCCCACGGCATGAGTTGGTTGGCAACCACCCATATGTCGGAGATTTTTATCCTAATGTTCCTAATGCCGCTGGTTACGGGCGCTGCGACCCATCTATTGCCACTATGGTTATGGCCTGTGGCACAAGCAGAGCAACAGGCCAGATCACGCGATATCCTGGGACGATTCAGCTTGATCCGCAGCCTGTTGTTTCAACTGAGTGGAATATTACTGCTAACAGATCTTCCCTGGTCCTGGTTCCCGGCAATCATTGGAATGGCACAATTTATATCTTCTGTCCTTTGGCAAATGGCGAGTTCCAGAGCCAAATAATACAGGCAAAAAAAGACCCCGCCGCGGCGAGGTCTTTTATATGATGATGGTTGCCCATATCAGGCTTTGCGCTTCCTTCTGGAGAAAGTGAAGAGTCCCACCAACCCACTTCCGAACAACCAAACGGCAGCAGGTACTGGGACAGGTGTGGTTTCATTAGCAAAATAGACCCATGCTTCGTCTCCGGCATGGTTGGCAAGAGCACCACCTTGGCCTCCCGCCTCTGAATAAAAATAGACGAATGGGTCATTCCCGTATATTGAACCAGCAAACAGACTATCTGGTACGTAGAGTAGCAAATCTGATGCGCCACTTCCTGGTCCACCCTGGAGCGCTGCATCAAGCTTTATCCACGAGTCCTCATTTGCATCCATGTCGTATATCAGTGCCGCAGAGCCTGCAAAATCATAACCAGTTAGATTACCTGCGTTTGATATATATATCTCCAGTGTGTCCAGGGACAACAGGGAGTTGCCATTCCCTGGCTCGTTCATATCTAAGGCAAACTTGCGGTACAAAGTACCACCAATATTAACGCTTACCGTAGTGGATCTGTGTATTGCGATATGCCTATTCCCTGTCCCAAATTCAGTGGTCCCTTCGGTGTTGTATCCGCTACCACCAAAGGTAAGAAAATCCACCGCAGTTCCACTGCCAAAACCGGGAATGCTACTATTTACGAACAGAGCGCCATTTATTTCACCGGAGGATGTGGTTGTTGTAGACAAATCCAACATTGCGGCCTGCAAGCCGCCTGTAGACATTAGCAACAATGCCGTGGCAGCAACAAGGCTGCGGGTAATCTTGTTTTTCATAAGCTTATGATTCATGTATGCCTCAGTGTCTGTTACAGCGGCGGACTGTTAATGCCTCCAATCCTCACCTGTACCAAACCGCTAAACCCCGATAAAAAGTAATTTAATTCTTAAATATCTAATATTTTTACACTGTAACAAATTATATACGCGCACAGGCTCAGATGGCATTACCTATTTAGGTTACAAATCTGGATATTTTGGCTATTTACTCATGGTTAGGCTAATTCAATAGCATCCGGTTCAAGAATTATCACCTGATACCACGAACAATATCTAAAATCCTATTGGTCTTTTCTTCAATCAACAACATATCATCGCCCACTAGCATCCTCTTTTGGCCAGGTAAAATGGGGGGTAGCCTGGATTCCAGATCAGCGGGTAGATCGCGTTTAGCCAGTCCTGGCGGCAAGGTTCCATTTACTTGCAGTTGTTTTGCCAGTCCAGGTGGAAGGGTTTCTCGTTTAGCCAACCCGGGCGGCAATTCATTGCTCTTTCCTTTGCTATTAGGGTATTTCTGCTTTTTTACCTTTTTTATTTTTTCCGTTTTTGAGAAGTGCTTTTGCGCACCCTTATCCTTGTTATTAGGTTTGGCCTGAACCTGAGCGGTCAGAACAACTGCAACAAGTGATATGAATACGAATAAAACTCTACGAGAATTTTTCATTGGAATACCCGTAAATAAACTAAATTCCGAATCTAAATTGTAGGTTAATAGCCTCTACTTGCCCAAGGGAAAATTTAGCTCAACCTTCTTATCTTTGCTTAGAAGGCTTTTTCTTAACAATACCAGTTTTATTTTATCACCCTGAGCCTGATCCATCAGAAGCAACTTCAGACCGATAATATCTTTCACATCACTGCCATTAACGCTCACAATCAGATCGCCTTTCTTCACCCCAGCCTTCTTTGCAGCTCCTTCTGCAACCAGATCCTGTGCTATAACGCCCTTATCGGTCTGCTCCAGGTATATACCCATAAGGCCAGGGGCTGGTAGTTTCTCACCAGCATCATGTACCAGGAAATCTCCCACATCCGGCACCGGATCAAAATCGCCAGCCGGAAGAATTATAGCCCTATCACCTTTAATTCTTCTGCTGACCCGTTGTGGTATGCCTGAGCCATACATAAGATGTCCGGACCCGGCCAACACCACCAGCTGTCTTTTCGGATTAGCCTTTATATATTCTGCCGCCTTCTCTGCCATGCCTTCGTCCCACAACAACTGCACTTGCAGGAATCTGTCAAAACCTTTTTTATCTTGATGTGCGTGTTTATCAAAGATGACTTTCAGTCGTTCGCGGTATTTTATGTCAGAATAATCTATCTCAGTCGGCACCTTCTGTTTGTCTTCATTGGATAGTTTTTCAAACCCTAACTTGGATACCTTGCTAACAATCTCCTTGGAGACATTCAGGGCGATAACTGGAATACGGTGCTTACGGGCATAGGAGAGTATGGGTCGATAGAGTCGATAATCGAATTTCCAGCGATCCATCCACTCGGTCTGTCGAATCAGATCATTCTCATCCAGTTCACCGCTGATAAATCGGTCGAGAACATTTTGGAATGGCTGTTGGAACTGCTCCATTCCAATGGCGATATTTGGATTTTTTGCATGCAGTAGACGAATGATCTCCAGTTGAGTCAGATGATCGGCGTAATCATCATGCGTCTCACCTACGTACACCACCCGGACTGAAGATACCTTGGATACGACGGCATCCAATCCCATGCTTTCTCTTAGATCCAGCGCCTTACGCTCCGCCACTTGATTCACCGGTTCGGCATGTGCAACTCCAGTTAGATTCAGATTTGCCAATTGACATGCAGTTGTGGTCTGAAACAGCACAATTACTGCGAACAGCTTGATAGTTTGTCGGTAATTCATGACACCCTTTTGTTGTCTTAAATATCGTTCGGACAGCCCCATAAAGATTATGGGGCATGCGATACCTATATACGCCTAACAGGAATAGAAGGATCTAACGTGCAACTGAATTTGTAGTCAACTAGTATAGGATACAACTATTGATTGTTTGTTTAACGCTCAACCTAGAGGCGACGTTTGCACATGAGTCAGTTTACATGGGTTAGATGGTGTTTTCTTTTATTAGTTCTGTTGTGCCAGATTGCAACAGCAGGTATGTCAGTACATCATGAACTTGATGTGTCAGTGAAACCGCAGTCTGGTTATCTGGAAGCCAGTGACAGCATCACCCTGCCCCGGTCCACCAGCGAAATATCATTTGCCCTGCATGCTGGTTTAAAACTGAACGTAGAAACACCAGGTGCAAAGATTGTTGCTGTGAAATCAGTTCGTTCAGCCATTCCGATAAAGCGCTACAAAATCCGACTTCCGGACGAACAGACCCATCTACAGCTAAAGTACTCAGGCAAGATACAGCACAAACTAAAAGATCGCTCCCGTGATTACAGCGGAGGACGTGAGACCACAGCAGGGATTATCTCCGAACAGGGGGTATTTCTTAGCCTCTCCAGTTACTGGTTCCCCGTGTTTAATAGCGACCAAATTAGCTTCTCGCTTAGCGCTAAACTCCCTGAGGGCTGGCACAGCATCAGTCAGGGAGAAAATACTGGAGAAAACAGCTGGAGTGAGGCTGCCCCACAGGACGATATCTATCTTGTTGCAGGCAAGTACCATGTCTACAAAAGATCTACCGATGTTGCAGAAGCACAGGTGTATCTACGCCAACCAGATGAAAAGCTTGCAGAGCGATATCTACAAGCAACAGAAGATTATCTGAAACTGTTCAGCAATCTGATAGGACCATATCCCTACTCCAAGTTTGCGCTGGTTGAGAACTTCTGGGAGAGCGGGTATGGCATGCCATCTTTCACTCTGCTTGGTCCAAGAGTGATTCGATTTCCATTTATTCTGCACAGCTCATATCCGCACGAGATATTACACAACTGGTGGGGCAACGGTGTGTTTGTCGACTACAGCACAGGCAACTGGAGTGAAGGCCTAACATCATATCTGGCCGACCATCTAATCAAAGAGCGTCGCGGCCTAGGTTCGTCTTATAGGCGTGATACCCTGCAAAGCTACTCCGACTATGTCTCCGACAACCAGGACTCTGCGCTAAAAGATTTTCGTGGCCACCACGGCCAAACCAGTCAGGCCATCGGCTATGGCAAGACGCTGATGTTCTTCCACATGCTTAGACAATATCTGGGAGATGAGATATTTCTTGAAGGAATCCGTCTGTTCTACAAAGACAATATTTACAAGGCAGCTTCATTTGACGACATCCGATTAGCTCTGGAGAAGGCATCAGGCAAGGATCTATCTGAGGAGTTTACTCAGTGGACCAGCCGCACCGGAGCGCCAGCCCTGGAGGTATTAAAACCAATATCAGAAGCAGTTGATAACGGCTTTAACCTCAGCTTTGTTTTACGCCAGACGCAACAAGAAGAACCGTTCCGGTTGAATGTCCCAGTCTATATTCAGACTGAAGATAGCAATGAGTCAATACGCCATACAGTCAACGTAATCGGACGCGAAACAGATGTTGCAATATCACTAAAAAAACGACCGCTACAAATAAACGTTGACCCACTTTTTGATCTATTCCGCCGCCTTGACCCAGGTGAAATTCCTAGTTCTTTGGGACAATTATTCGGAGTAAGAAATCCGATGATTATACTGCCATCAAAGGCCGATCCAGGAGTGAAAAATGCCTACGAACAGGTAACAAAAATCTGGAAAAAGAGGGCAAAAGGTATCAAAGTGGTCTGGGACAATAAGATCAAATCCATTCCCGAAAACAGGATGGTTTGGTTATTCGGTAAAGAGAATCTGATGGCTCAGGATTTTCTCAAGACCTCGACTACATTGCCGCTGTCCATACAGAACGAATTAATGGATATAAATGGAAATAACCTATCCTTGTCTGAGAATAGCTTTGTAGTTACCAGCAGAAGACCCATGACCATCGGCTGGCTGCATGGCCACTCTGAAGCAGCAATTCCTGGACTGGCAAAGAAAGTCCCACACTACGGGAAATATAGTTATCTTGCCTTTAGTGGTGACAACCCGGATAACATTTTGAAGGGACAGTGGCCGACTACCAACTCAGGACTAATTCGTCAGCCAGTAGAGGGTGTCCCGCAATTAATTCCACGGGAACACACGCCTCTGGTAGATCCAAACAACTAGATCAGGGCAGATCGCTTTTCTGAAATATATAATACCCAAGGCTCGCAGCCGCTGTCCCGATCAACACCGGATATACCAATGCATATACGATATATCCGGCCTGCCCGAAGGTATCCAGAATTACATATGCAGAAGGCCCGAGCAGAACAAGCTGAGGATCAAATAGGATCATGCTGGCTGTGCGAAATACCTGCATGGGATTTGCCAGGGCGATAGCCACGGCCGTCTCGGCCGGAAGATGCTCCTGAATCATAATTCCAAGAAGAATCAGATCCAAAAACAGCAGCAGCACCAACCAGACCACAAACGCCGCGCCCTGAGCTACATCAGACGAACGAGCCATGGTTGATATCAGCATACCAATACCAAGAAAACACCAGGCAAGGGCCATCAGAAGGGCCGTGTAATAACCAAACAGCTGCCACGGAACACCAACTCCTTTAATGGCTCCCCAGATGGTAGCTCCAACCATGGCGATCATCACCGGCAGAAACACCATTGCAAAACGGCCAATGATCTTGCCCCAGAACCAGGAGCTTAGAGATATAGGCAGTGAGAGCAGATATTCAAACACCCCTGCCTCCCGGTCTCCTGCCACCGATCTTACCGTTGTGATCAAAACAAATACCGGCAATATCGCCATGGTCAACTGGATATAGGTAAGCAGCAACCTGGAAAGCCCGGTGAACCCCATGATACGAGACTCGGCCAGACCATAGGCAAACAACAATACCACTAGCCCTCCAAACACGGCGGTATAGACCATAAACCATCTGGCCCGAACGGATTCGACGATATCTGCGTATGCTGTAAGCCAAAGGTGTTTCATAAATTAGTCAGTCTATTATTGCGTGAGAGTCTACCCCACGATCGGTTTATATTTTTTGATCCGCTCTATTATCGCTGCAAGAACATTAGTGTTTATGTCTATTTTCCCGCTGATCAGCCTGTTGTTTAAAACGTTCCAGAAGATTTACTCCGTGTTTGTTAAAACGCTCTTCCACGTGTTTTATGTGTGTTTTTGCCTGTTCAAATGTAAGGCCTTCCGGTGCAGGATCAGATTGGGCACCAAGCCCATATTCCATAGGAGTAATCTGCCCCTTAACATAGGTCGCGGTTCTGGCGTCAATCCACTTGCCGTTCCTATGGTCTGTTACCCACAGTTCTGTGGTCTTATCAGCTTTCCATGGCTTATCTTCAAGCCAGAGTGCTGCACAGCCAACATCATCAAAATACATAACTTTAGAACGCTTCCCCTGGGGAACCCAGCGTACCTGAGCAGAGTGTTTCCTGTCACTCAAAACCATGCGGCAACGTTCACATGCATCCCTGTCCCATTTAACATCTTTGGGACCGGTTTCCGGCTCGCCACTACATCCACCCAGAGATAACACTACTACCAGGCTGACTATCAGCGAGATGATTTTCACAATTCTTGTAAACACCTGCTTCAGTCCGACTCATCCATCTTGATACCACCAAGAAGCGCAGCATAGCGTGACAGCACTCCCAGGAAACGAAGTCGATCTGGCCCTGGCACAAACCCATCCCATACAAAGCCATCTTCAGAGCCGGTAAAACCCCACTCATGGATAGTTTTAGCAAAGGCGTCTTCTGGCCTTATCAGACGAATTTGGCAGTGTAGGCGACTGGATAGTTCCACCAGATCTGCCACTCGGTCATCCAGTACCACGTTGCCCTGATCCAGCTCTATAACTCTATTGACTAGAGGTGCAACTTCATCCAGACGATGGCTGGAGATGAGCATTACTGCTTGATCCTGTTTCTCTGCCAACAGCTGGAAAAACACATGCCTGGCTTCAGGATCGAGATTTGCTGCCGGCTCATCCATCACCAGCAGTTCACTATCACGGCCCAGAGCTATAGCGATCAGCAGCTTCTGCTTCTGACCACCAGATAACTTCACAAACGGCTGATGCCGAAACCGATCTACTTCAAAACCAATACGATCAGCCACCTGCTCCATGAGTTTCTGATCCGATCCACATAGACTGGCGGAGAAGCGTAATAACTGTCCTACCGGCATCTTCAGCGGGGGCGGGAGCTGTGGTACAAAACCGACCTTGGATAGCACTTCACGGCGATTGATGCGTGGATCCATTCCATCTACAGTCACCCTGCCTTCACAGGTGTATTCACCCAGTAGACATCGAATAAGCGTGGTTTTGCCAGCTCCGTTAGAACCAACCAGCGCTACACGATGGCCACGGTCTATATCCAGCTCTACTGCCTTCAAAACCTCGGTATGGCGAAAGCGTTTGGTTGTCTTCTCGAATTTGATCATTATTTAGTTTTATCTTTATTAGAGATGCTTTGCCAAACCCTTGATCTCAAATTTTAGTGAGTCTGTAGGACAGATATCCACACAAAGGCCACAGCGAGTGCAATCTGCGCCAATATACTTGTCCACATCCGTAGAGCGCCCTTTGATCGTCATGTTCAGCACATGAGGCACCAAGCATACCTTGCGGCAATCACCCTCATGGTGACAGTTCTTTAGATTGTACTTTACCCGCAGCGGCGAGATAGCCCCAACCACGCCGTAGGTAACACCGATTGGACAGACATATCTACACCATAGACGACGAGAATAGAAGACCTCTATCAGCAACAGGATTCCAACCCATATCAATGCCAATCCGGGACCATAGATTATGGCACGGCTAAGGATGCCGGTGGGTGATATTGTCTCGAAAACCGTGTAGCCAGAAACGAGGGCCAATAATGCAAAAATTATGTAGAGTACGCTGCGCACCCCTCTCTTGAATGGACGATCTCGT
>RRYU01009763.1_pt1 | contig 18304 bp, 14 predicted proteins | sample 2162651 | NCBI WGS metagenome assembly RRYU01 (sample SAMN10267283, study PRJNA491782) | microbial mat metagenome | isolation source: biomat in the production well | place: Japan: Minami-Kanto gas field, natural gas well KTG3 | collected 2017-06 | reverse complement strand
CCTGAGAAACCTTGGCGTTCAAACCAGAGAGAGGGAGAATAGTGATTGGGGTTTGGGATAACACGGATGGCGACTGCGTCGTTGTTTCCTTTGGTTTCTTTTTGGGGGAAAAAGAAAAAAAGTCCTCCAAAAAAAAGAAGGCCAATTAATGTAATTGCAAAAAAATGTGGGAACTTATTTGTTAGTTTCATATTTTTATTATAACATAAAATATAAGACATGGAAAAGTTTTTTTCTTTTAATTAAACTAAAAAAACTTTTTTCTTAATATTTTTTTAATTAAGCTATATTATAATTTTAATGTGTATTATTAAACAAAAATAAAATGTTTATCATATCAGGGGCCATTTATTCACAATTGTTTAATTATAAAATTAAAAAATTAATTTTTAATATTTTTCGTTTTTTCTTAGTTTTATCGTTTATTGCCATTCTCCTTTCTATCGCTATTTTCATATATTTTTACAAAAACACCCCCATTCCCAGCAAAGAGCTAATGTTTTCTGCGCCAGAATCTAGCTATATTCTTGATAAGGATGGAAATTTACTCTATGAGCTACATGGTGACGTCAAAAGAACACGTATCCCTCTAGAACAAATCCCTATAAATCTCCAAAAAGCTAGTATCGCTATTGAGGACAAACATTTTTATGAACATTTTGGCTTCCAGCCAAGCGCCATGGTCAGGGCTGCTATAATTAACTTTCGTTATGGAGAAATAAGACAAGGGGCAAGTACTATTACCCAACAACTAGCACGAACAATTCTTTTGAATAATGAGGTTTCTTATGAAAGAAAGATAAAAGAAGTCGTCTTGGCTATAAAAATTGAAAGAGAATTCACTAAAGATGAAATTCTTGAGCTTTATTTAAACAATATTCCCTATGGATCCAATGCTTATGGTGTGGTCGCTGCTAGTGAAATATATTTCAACAAAAAGGTTTCTGACTTAAGCTTGCTAGAATCAGCGTATTTAGCAGCTCTCCCCAAGGCACCCAGTGACTACTCGCCTTTCGGTCCGAATGTAAATCTACTTCACAAGCGGGCCAAGACAGTCTTGAATGCTATGTATCATAATGACTATATAAAAGAAGACGAATTAAATATTGCCCTCAACCAAGACTTAATAAATTTTCAACCGATTCCTGTAAATATAGAAGCACCTCATTTTGTTTTTTATGTTATTGATTATCTCGAAAAAATCTATGGTCAAGAAAAACTAAGAACTGGAGGATTTAATATCTATACCACTCTAGATCTAAATCTTCAAAAAGAAGCGGAGGAAATTATTACTAAAATAGGAGATGAGAATGAAAAAAAATTTGGAGCTGGAAATGCGGCCTTAGTGGCGATTAGCCCTAAGAGTGGCGAGGTTTTAGCAATGATAGGTAGTCGTGACTATTTTAGTTCAGACGACGGAGCTGTTAATGTTACGACTAGATTGAGACAACCGGGCTCATCTTTTAAACCATATATTTACGCAGCTGCCATGGAAAACGGTCTTAGCCCGGCAAGTATGCTTTTTGATGTCAGAACAGATTTTGCTTCTAGCAATAACGGTGTTTCCTATATTCCTAGAAACTATAGCGGTCGTCATTATGGACCGGTTTCCCTGAGGCAAGCTCTAGCTGGGTCCCTAAATGTTCCTGCAGTAAAAGCTCTCGTTTTAACAGGCATAGACAAGGCGATAGACACAGCCGAAAATCTTGGCATAAGTTCCCTCAAAGACAGAAGCCGTTTTGGTCCTTCTCTTGTTCTTGGAAGTGCTGAAGTAACTCTCCTTGAACATACTGCCGGACTAGGAACCCTTGGCAATCTAGGGATAAAAAAAGAAATCAATCCTATTTTGAAAATTGAAGATAAAAACGGAAGCTCTATTTATACTCGCGAAGAAGACAATGGAAGACAAGTAATTGATCCTCAAATTGCTTATTTAATGAATAATATACTTTCAGATAAAAATGCTCGTCGTTTTGTTTTTGGAAATGGGGAAAGATTATTGGTCCCTGGTCATGAGGTAGCTGCAAAAACAGGAACAACCCAAGACTACAGAGATGCTTGGACTATTGGTTATACTCCCAGTATAGCAGTCGGTGTTTGGTCTGGTAACAATGATAACTCCTCAATGAAAGAAGGTGCTAACGGGTATTCTGTCGCTGCTCCTATTTGGAAAGCATTTATGGAGAGGGCTCTCGCCCTAAAAGAAGCTGAAAGTTTTGTAATACCTGAGGGCATAGTGGAAGTTGTGGTTGATAGTGTTTCCGGAAAACTTCCTACAAAATATAGTCTAAGCACAAAAAAAGAAGTCTTTGCTTCTTTTAATACCCCCACAGAAAGAGATAGCATTAGAACCCCCGTCAAAACAGCTCAGGCAGATATTGTAGTATCTAAGTTCCAATCAGAAAAACCTGATGATCCTCTCTGGGAACAAGGTGTTATAAAATGGAGCGAAGTGGCCGGTTATTATAAACCCGAGAATATTGAAGAAGACAAAAAAAATATCCCTGTTGTTTTTAGTGTCCCTCAAACTATCCGAGATTCAAACTGGGAAATACATATTAGCACCGATTTTGACCAAGAGGTTTCTTTGGTAGAACTCTTTTTAAATGACCAACTTATAACAAGAAACTCATCTGGATTTATAAATTACGGGAATAAAGGGAAAATATTTGAAGCAGATAATTATCACTTTTCAGCCAAAATCTACACAAAGACTGGCGACGTTTTTACAGTAAACAAGGAAGCAATTTTTTTACCCCTAGATATTACTGAGAATTCAAAACAAGCATCAAGTAATCAAAAAAATATTAATTAGTCACTTTTTAATTCCTGCTTTTGTAGAGAAAAATATATTTCAATCAAGGCCATAGAAACACTCATTACAAGCGGACCCAAAAGAAAGCCCATTGGACCGAAAAAAAGCAAACCTCCTAGAACCGAGAGAAAAATAGCCAAAGGATGAACATGAAGACCTCTTCCTATCAGCCTCGGACCAAGGAAATTATCAATCATCCCGACAGCACTAACTCCCCAAGCAAGTAACCCAAGAGCACTCCAAGTACTTCCAGTTAGAAGCAGATATACAAGTGCTGGCAATAAAACAATGCTTGTTCCTACTCCCGGGATAAGAGCAGTAATAGCCGCCAAACCTCCCCACAATGCAGGATTTGGTACTCCAAAAATAGCCAAGCCGATTCCGGTAAGAAATCCTTGGATAATACCAATAGTCAAGTTGCCCTTAACGGCGGCTGCCACTGCTAAACGAAGCTTATCTACTATAAGATTATCATCTTTTTCATTTAGAGGGCTCAATTTTACTAAATAGTCCTTAAGCTTTTCTCCATCTTTTAAGAAAAAATAAAACGAAATCAAAAACACGAATGAACTCAAAAGAATTTTTGCAAAACTAGAAAATATAGAGCCTAGGTTTTGGACCAACACTGATAATCCCTGCTCCATATATTGTGATAGATTAAATTCAAAACCACTTAAAACAGGTAGTGAGGCTTGAATATTTTCCAATGCACTTCTTACAAATAAGAGAAAATCACCTTCTCCTCCTTTGGAAATAGTTTGAACAAGTTCTAAGGCCTCTTTAAAAATCATTGCTCCCAAAAAAGTAATTGGCAAGATAAGTATAACCAAAGCAACAAAAGTTGACAAAAGAGCTGATAAGCTTTTTTTATTTTTTGTCCAAATCAAAAATCTTGAATAAACTGGCTGAAGCAGATAAGCAAATACTGCCGCCAAAATAAGCGATACCAAAAATGGCTCAACTATAAAATATATTAATAAAATTGAAGCAAGTATTAAGGCGATTAAGAAATAATAAGTGTTTTTACTGTAGGACATATTTTTTTATTTAAATTATTTTATAATATTTTATCACCCCATAACCCGATCTGGGATCTTCGTTATCTATTTTATTTTAATTCTACTGTCATCCCAGATTTAATCTGGGATCTTCGTTATCTAAGTCTTATAATCGGAAGATCCTGGATCCCCACTCAGTGTTATGCTCGAGCAGGAAGTCCAGGATGACTATATTTTTTTATTTTACTTTTTACTGTCATTCCTGGCGAGCGCAACTGCTCCCACTTTGCCACTCCTAGCGAGCGCAACTGCCCCCCATCTGTCATTCCTGCGAAGGCAGGAATCCAGAAAACGAACTAAAGCATATCATCAAACAAATCTTTCCACCCTGGATTATCCTTTTCTATAAGATTTATTTTCCATTGTCTTTTCCATTTTTTAAGGTTTTTTTCTCTTGTTATGGCTTCTTCAATTGTGTTAAAAAATTCGTAATATACTAATTTATCTATAGAATATTTTTTTGTAAAACCGTCTATTTCTTTTTCTTTGTGTTGAAAAACTCTTTTTGCAAGTCCATTTGTTACTCCTATATATAATGTCCCATTTTTGTCGCTTGCCAGAATATAGATATAGTAGTTTTTGTTTTTCATTTGATTTTTGTTTTTTTTCTGGATTCCTGCCTTCGCAGGAATGACAGCTTTTGTTCTATGTTGCACGTTACATGTATTGTGTTACCTCAACTTAATTATACCAAAAATGCCTAAAAATACCATTAAAAAAGTGCCACCTGTTATTTGGTGGCACTTGAGGGGTTTTTAGAGATGTTTTAGGGGGACAAATAGTGTTCCGATTTCTTCTCCTTTTGAGGTGATTCTTTCAACTGATTTTAGGATTGCATCCTCCTCCTTGGCTGGGACAAGCATTGTCTCTATTCCGGCTGTAGCCAGCTCAGTAGCTACTCGTAGCTTTACTTTCATCCCTTCCTTGCCTCGGCCATTTGTACTTCCGCCGATGGCGTATTCTTTTACTTTTTCAAAAGCACTTGGCAAAACCGTATTAATAACATTTCCTTCAAGGTCTTTGAGACCTTTTTGGTCAAAGCCTATCAAGGCGATTGAAGCGTTTAAAAGATGACAAACAAAAGCAAAAAGCTTGTCGTTGTCGGTGTATTCTCCCAAGGCCTTTGATTTTTTCTCCTCTCCTAGTTCGCAAACACTCTTATCAATTCCATCACCAAGAGCATTTACCTCTTCATCATCAACAACATCATTGGCATTGATAACCAGTATTACATTTCGCTCTTGAAGCGCCTCCTTTGCAGTTCGCAAAAATACTCTCGGGTCATCCAGATACTTTTTGGTAATCAACATTTGAGCTACTTCAAAGCCATGGTCTTCTAAAATACTCATATACGAGCCAATTATCCGAACTTGTCCAATAGCCGCTCTTAGATTCCTAGAACGATAACTTTTTGGGTCACTAGCGACCGCCCCAGAGCTTACCAAGAACACTTGGTGTCCATCCTCTGTTAATTTTACGATTTGTTTACAAATAGATAAGATAAAGTCCTTATCAACCGAAGTACCTCCATTGGTCAGCAAATTAGAACCAATTTTTATTCCTATTCTATGCATATGAAACCTCTCTTTTGGGGGTTATTTGAATGAACAATAAGAAATATATTGGCATTTTTTAGTTAAGATGTCAAATTTTATTTTAGCTTATTTTAGCTAAAAAAGAATACGCCACTCGAGTGGCGTATTGAGAAAAGATTATATAATAAGAATTTTATTATAGCTTTAGGCATATAGCTTGATTCCACATACTCATTCCTCCGTCATTTTTTATTCTATGAAGTTCGCATTGCCAGCCGTTTGTTGAAACTCTCTGAAATTTTTGTATAGTAGCTCCCCAGCTATGTGTATTTCTACATTGTGCTCCAATTGCTAAATATCCCGTAGGACAATAAGAAACACATGAAACACCCCAACCATTTGCTGAATTAGTGCATGGGGTACCATCAATAACTTCCGCTCCTCCCCCAGACCCACCAGTTGTAAGCCATAGTTCACCACTTCCGCCTTGGTGAATACAATGGTACTGACAAACAGAAGTTACGCCAGATGCCTTTACTCCTGTATAGTTTTGCTCAAACCAAGCATGATCATACCATCTTATTTTCATAGTCCAGTTCCCTGCTGCTGGATCAACCCCTGTAAAACATTTATTACTACAATTACCACCACTCCCCCCAGGGAAAGATGCAGTATAATAGTGAACCTGTGGAGAAATTGAAGTAACAAGACTATCGGCATACCCTTTAGTTACAACCGTATCATCCGAATCTGTAGATACTGTTTGTGAGCGCATCCTTATTTTACCATTAACATCCAATGACTGAGTTGGTGAGACTGTGTTTATGCCGACTCTTCCATTACCCAGAACAGTCAGTCTGTTAGATGTCCCTGTTTGTAAATATATGTTACGACTTGTGGCTGATCTGATGTATGTATGAGAGTTTGTTGATCCAAAGCTGGCTGTACCACTATTTGCAAGTACACTCCTGCCTCCACCACTTAAATTAATGCTTCCGTTAACATCAAGCTTTTGAGATGGATTTAATATTCCTCCTATTCCAATATTTCCAGTAGAAGAATCTATAACAAAGTCTGTACGAGAATTAGTGGGAGAATTGTATCTGGCAATTATAAAATCATTTTGTTGGATAGTGCTAGCAGCGTTTTTATGAGCAAGAACCCATGTATTATTGAGATCAATAGTGCTGTCGTTTAAATACAGAGCGGAAAAAGTTGAACCGCTATCAGATACTCCTGCTATTTGAATATTTCCTTGGCTAGTAGTATTTATAACATCTAATCCATGAGCTCTCGTACCATCATGTCCCTCTAAGTCCAATATTACTCCCCCGCTGTCATTATGAACAGCTAGACCACCAGACACGCCGAGGCCATTTAACAGGTAAAGATAGCCATTTTTAGTTTGTGACCCAAATCCTGCATTTATTGGCTCAGGGACATTTGGTGTTGGAGGTGGAGCTGATGGCGGATCCCAAGTAGCTAAAAGAGACTGAAAAGACATGGAAAGACCTAGAGTCAAAGTCACAGCTAAAAAAAGTTTTAGAGAAGTTTTAAACATTTTTTTTATATAAAAATTTCCCGCAAGAGGCGGATCTCACGCCAGAGCAGGACACAGCCCCTCTGGAGGAAATAATGAATTATGAATTAAGATGTATTTTTAAAATTTTTAATTTTTAATTTACAATTTTCAATGAATTTTCAATAAACAATTTTAAAATTGAAGAATGGAGGAATTTAAAATGTTTGATAATTTGAAAATGGTCATTGAATGAAAACTGAAAAATGTAAATTGAAAATTTTATGTTCTACGTTCCATATTAAATGTTCCATGTATGTGTTACGTGTTCCATATTCTATTTTACGTGTAAACATACTATAACACAAAAGTCATTAACTATAAAACTTTCTCCATCCTATTGTCTCTCTTTTTATAATCTTTCACTTTCTTGTACCCAAGCTTTTCATAAAAAGGGATGGCTGATCTAATGGCGTTTAGATATAGTTTTTTTGTTTTATTCTTTTGGGCAAAATCCTCTAGTCTAGCTATTATTCGTTTACCAATTCCTTGTCCGTGATATCCTGGGTCAACATAAACTGTTTTTACGCCATTTTTTCCTCCAATACGGCCCATTCCTAAAACCTTTTTGTCTGATTCAAAAATATAAAATATATTTGAATCTTTGTAGCATTTTTCTAAAAAATTAAAAGAATAAATTTTTCTAAATCTAATAATCTGAGCATCATTATCACAGGCGACATCAAGACAATCATAAATTATATCCTGGCACCTAAGCAGGTCTGTTTTTTTTATTAATCTAATTTTCCCTTTAATTTTTTTCTTCATAATTATTTGATTAGTAGTTAGTTGCCAGTAATTAGTGGTTAGTATTTAGTAATTATTTTAAAATTTTTTCATGATTCATTATTCATGCTTCAATATTTAAAACCTGTATTACATATATTATAATATAATTATTTTCTCTATATTTTTAAACAATCCATCTTCATTATACCACAAAAAAACCGCAACTATATAAGTTGCGGTTTTGTTTTTTTTATAAGCCAGCGGCTTTTTTCATTATTTCTGAAACTTGTTTTTTCTTTATTCCTTTTTTCTCAAGCTCGCTTCCGTGAACTGCCCAGATGGCAGTGACTCCTTGGTTGACGACCATTGGTTTTCCATCAAGAATGGGATTTCCTTTTTTGCTGGCCATTTCAAGCATAGGAGTATTTTCATTTCGCAAAATTATATCGCTAATTATCACGTCCTTTGGAATCTTGGAAAATAGTTTTTTTGATTGTTGTATATTTTCTTCAATATTCTCCTTGCTAACCGGCAAAATGGCAGGTGCGAGAGCAGAGTAATCTTGCATATCTCCGGCCGAGCCTTTAGTGGAAACATTTATTATCACATCCACCATTGGCAAATACTTTTCTACAGCCGTGTCACTATCAAAAATAACAGAATCGCTACCTGATAGAGAAAATTTTTCGTTAATTTTATTAGCCAAGTCTTGAGCCTTTGAGACTGTTCTATTCAATATAACCAGATTTAATCCCCTTTCGGCCAAGGAAAAAGCAATGGCGTTTCCAGTACCTCCGGCTCCCAAGATAAGGGCATTTTTATTAAGAAGTTCTTCTCCAAAAAAAGAAAATTCCTCTTCCAGTGAGTCCGCGTAACCACTTCCATCTGTGTTGTATCCAACTAAACTATTATCCCCTCCTTTCTTTACAAAGTTAACTGCTCCAATTTCACGAGCCACACCATTAAAGGAATCTAGAAAAGGTATTATCTCATCTTTAAAACCAACGCCCATTCCACCACCAAGATATTTTGGATCATTTCTGAAAGCTTGAACAATCTTATCAAGTTGAGAAACATCAGCCACAAACATAATATTGCCATAAGGCAAGCTAAAATGTTTATAAACCGAATTCCACATTACAGGGGTTTTAGCCGGATAGTCATGCTCTATAAGAGTGATTGTGTAGGCTTCAAAATTCAGATCGCTGGGATTAGCCTGAGGTTCACGAGCAAAAGTTAATATTCCTTCTTCGATTAATTTTTCTATAGTATTCATTGATTCTCCTTTCTTATTGATTTAAGTATTCAAAATTAATAATAGTTACAAAAAAATCATCATGCAGTGTCCTTAAAGGCAAATTATAAATCAAGCCGAGATGATAGCGAAGAGATTCCTTGTCTTTTATATCAGGACTTGTTCCAAAAAAATCTTCTTCCTTTAAATCTCGCATTTTTTTTACGTAGATTTTTTTAATCATTATATCATCTTTATAACCATTAAAACGAGGAGGAACAAATGCCCAATCAGCTCCTGTTTTTTCTATGACTCTAGCTTTTACCACCTGTGATTCACAGTAACCGCGATTTTTTTTGCAATCCCTTTCCCCAGGACGAAAAACAGTTTTCAATTTTTTTTCTTTTAAAAGATCCTCGTAAACAGATCTAATAGCCATTTCATCAGGATTCAAATTCAATCTTTTTTTAAAAATAATACTAAAAATTAGTTTAATTTTTTCTGATATTGTCATATTATCTCCTTGAAATAACTATTAAATAATGATTAATTATATTATAAAAACACATTTTTGTAAAGATGGGGCAAATTCTTAATTTCTGAAATTATTATTAAATGTTATAATTATATTATACTTAATATTAAATAATCTATATGGAAAATATTGGAAATTTTTTGGTAAAGACACCAAAGGAGGAAAAACCGCTTGATTTAAGCGAAATAATAAAAAATGAAATGAGCGAAGATATTTTGGCCTTTCCTTCTGAGTGTCAGCCTGTTATCGAAAAATTCCTCAACGGCGATGAGCTCAGTCAGGAAGAAGAAGATATTTTGAATCGTGAAAGAGAGGCTTGGTGGTTTGATAAATACGGATTTTCATACAAAAGCAAAGAACCAAGAAAAGATGTTTTAAGACGGAAATACAATCCAAGCGAACAAGACAAAGAGACCGACGACCTTAAAAATGATTTACTTGAAGCTTTTGCTAATAGCAAGGGAGAAATAAATGAAGATGTAGAAAATATTAAAACAACTTACCAAGAAAAATATTCTAACCAGCTTGAAGGAGTTGAATCCTTATTTGAGCTAGCTCCTTTTCTGTTACTTAGCAAGAAAATAAGCAACAAAGAAATAGACGACAGAGAAGAAAGGAAAAAAGCCTATGAAGAACTAACTCAATATCAATTTTTGCTTACCCATTTTATTTCCATAAATAGTCGTGATAAGGATTTTCTTAATATATTCTGGGAGACCGCACGCGGAATAGCCGAAAAAACTGGTTGTTTAAAAGAATTCAATATAACAAAAAGAGGAATAATAACCCAAGTAGCAACCTATAAAATATTTGAAGAACTTGGTGAAAATCCAAAATTGTCTCACCCAAAGGAAGATGCTTTTAGATCCATAGACCTCTGGACAGACGAAAATCACGCTGTTCAAGTAAAAAGTTCTTACGAAGATGAAATAAAAATTGTCGAAACAGACGAAATCACTTTCCCCGGTGTCCAGATAGAAGAAAACAGTAGAATAAAACAATTTAGCTCAAATCATTTCCAAGAAGCCCAAAAATTCAAGGCAAAAGTAAAAGATTATGAGAAAATAAGCAACAAAAAATTAGACGGATATTTCATAGTCATCCCCTATTCCAAGGTTGATTTCATCACCGGCGAACCGAGTAAGGAATTGATAGAATTTGTAAGGGATAATTTGAAGGTTTAAAGGTTACTTCCTTGTCATTGCGAGCGCAGCGCGGCAATCTCTTTCGTGGATTGAGATTACTTCGTCGTTAGCACTCCTCGTAATGACAAGGTGTTTTATATATTTAGTTTTTCAATGTCATCCCAGACTTCCTGCCCGAGCATACCACTGAGCGGGGATCTGGGATATTCTTATATTTATTTTATAATCGGTAGATCCTGGATCGAGCCCAGGATGACTTTATTTTTTTTATTTTACTGTCATTCCAAACTTGATTTGGAATCTTCGTTATCTTAATTTTATAGTCGGAACCCGCCATCCCTCTGCCCCAGGGCACCCTCTCTTGCCTCGCAATTCACCTTGTCAAGAGGGGAATAGTAAATCTTCCCCGGTGCTATTAGGTCTCAAATATTAATAGATAGAACTAAATTTGAGGAGCTCCGACCTCTCTTTCGCTATCTCGTTTTTATTTTATTCTAGACACAATTTAATTTACGATCCCTGTTTCGGATACCCGCTGTGTTTTTAGTCTCCCTGATTATATTAGAATTATAAAAAGCCAAGTTTTTGAATCTTGGCTTTTTAGTTTATCCTAAATTGTTACAGCAAATATGTGAGCAGAATAGGCTTATCTCTTCGCTCCGCTATAGGCGATAGCTCTTACGATATCCCAGTCAGTGGCTGAATCTGGAGCGTAGCCGAATATTCCTCTGAAAAAACCAATAGCGTTTTTCTCGCTTTGCATGTTTCTATCACTTGGTCTGAGTCCATAGGCAATTACTACTAGAGCGGCGTCATCATGAGCGTTTTCTCTATCGGCATCTCTTAGATATATCTGACGGAATTTTTCCATTGCTTTTTCTTCTGCTTCTTCGTTTATCTCACCTGGCCAACGACCATTGGCTATCTTTATAATATCCTCCCAATCAGAAACGGTTTCTGGTAGTTTGCCAAATGCACTTTTGTAGGAGTTGACTACTCCTGCTCTCTCCCCTTCACCAAGCTTGATTGTTGTTTCTGTTCCGTAGAAGATAAAGTTAGTTATCTTTTTGTGTTTATCATTGTCTTCTGCCTTGAATAGCTTTGAATATTTAGCAGAAACATTGGCTTCTCCTTCAGTGTTTTCTTCCCCAAGAATCATTTCAAGTAGATATTTTTTATTGCTAATACTTTCAAAAACAGCCTCTGCTTCACTTTTTTGAATGAATTCCTCTTCTATACCCAAAACTACCACATCTTCATCGTCGTATATTGTTAATTCATCTTTTAAAGGGTCGTAGGTTTGGAATTCTGTTTTAACATCCTCTCTTATTAAAAAAGATAAAGGAGTGCCACCACCAGATGAGCTTGGCGCTGGTTTTTCTACTACTCTTACGGTCCTCACAACTTCTATTGCTTCATTGCCAGAAGAATCAGAAACATTATATTTTACATAATAAGTTCCAACTACGCTCGTATTTACATTATTATCAATAATTATTTCGGAACTAATATCTCCATCCACATCATCAAGAGCACTTGCCCCCTGGTCTGTATAAGCATCTCCAACGAAAAGCTCTACATTACCACTTCCTAATAAAGTAATAACTGGTGCTGTGGTGTCTGTTTCTGAGAAGCTTGTTTGCCACCTTAGATAAGGATAACCATCATTTTTATCAGGGTCTATAGCCCAAATGTTTTCAAAGTCCCAATCAACAAAACTTTCTGCGTCTTTCATCTCTGTGTCAGTCAATCCGTTTTCATCCAAACAATTTGTTCCATTTTTTCCACACATATTATCAAGACCAGAAACTTCTTTATTCCAGTAGGATGCAGTTTGTTTTCCGCCTGTATATTGCCAACCAATCAAGCCTCCATTGTAATTCCAATCACCACCCTCAATATGAGCATTAGAATAAGAATTCTGAACAGTTCCACCGCTCCAACCTCCTTCATTCAAACCAACCACTCCTCCACTAGTAGAACCCTCTACACTTCCTTTAAAATATGTATTTTTAATAATTCCGTTGTAATTCTGACCAGCTATACCCCCCGTATATCCACCGCTACCAATAGTCATATCACCCCAAGACTCTGATACAGTACCACTTTGTTGAGAAGCAAATCCTCCACATTTTCCACTGCATTGCAAGCTCCCTGTAATCGAACTTTTTTCGATTGTTCCAGTATTATAATGAGTAAAAGCTCCGCAATAACTTGAATTGCATTTAATATCAACATTCCTAAGGTTAAGATTCTTGACAGTTCCCCCCATAGAATAAAAAATTCCTGAGTTTGTTGATGATTGATTTTGATACAAATCATAAACATGATAATTTTGACCATCCAAAACACCGCTAAAGCTCTTACTAGAATCACCAATACCGACAAAGCCTCTATTCCAATTCCAATTTTTTGTTTCAGAACAGTCTATATCATTTATTAACTTGTAATTCCAATTCAAGTTATTGTTTATTGCTTGAAATTCACTACAAGTGCTTATTTCAGATGGGTTTTCAATAGATCCTTCACTATGATTATTTAATTTAACAAAGAATGAAATTCTACTCTCATTTCCTGCATTATCTGTCGCTATCGCATAAATATTATATGGACCATCGGCGACTTTACTGCTATCCCAATTACGAAAATTAAATTCAGGTGCATAGATATGACTATTATAGTTCTTTTCGCTTAAATCCTGACAATTATCAAAATCTGATTGCAAAAGATTCTCTTTATCTCCTAGCCAAAGGCAAACATTTTTTACATAAGATCCACCATCTCTTAAAGTTACATCAATATAAACCTTATCTCCTGATGTTTCTTTGTTGTGGTAATAAGGAGAAACCCACATACTCCCAGTTGGTGCTACTGTATCAATATCAAAAGACCTCTTGGTGCTTACTGTATCATTATCTGACAAATCATATGCTTCCACTGAATATATATATTCTCCGTCCAATAAATCATTTGCTTCATAGGTGGCTATCGTATTTTCTACAGTCATAGCATATCCATGTATAGAGATATCATCCACCCAAGCAGCATCACTACCTGAAGATACTGTGCTATTTTTTTTGTATTCCCAAACCAGATTATAAGTACCAGCTGGCAAATCATAACTCACCTCTGTCCAGTCAACTTCTCCGGAAATAGATTCTTTTAGTTCATCATTTATATAAAAAGAAAGAATATCATTGTTTTCTTCAGAGCTTACCTTCCACCAAAAACCAATACCAGAATCGCTGTCCAAAACAACAGTTCTTGTCAATGAAGAATATGCTGAGTTCAAGAAATTAACGCAAAACCTGATTGGTGATATATTTAGAATATGAATAAACAATATCAACAATTAACCTTGGTTGAACGTGAAATGATTAGCCAGGGTATATGGGCTAACGAAAGTTTTAGCCAAATAGCCAAACGAATTGGCTGTAAAACTAGCACTATTAGTCGTGAGGTTTGGGCTAATGTCAAAAGAAAAAAGAGGTCATATTCTGCTATTCGGGCAAATGAAAAAGCTAGTCAGAATAAACAAGAAAGAGGTAGAAAAAAGAAATTGGATGTTAACTTAAATCTAAAAGACTATGTTTATGAAAAATTAAGAGAAGAGTGGTCTCCTGAAGAAATTGCCAAGAGATTGAAACTAGATTATGCTCTAGATATGACTATGAGAATTTCACATGAATCAATATATCAGCATTTGTATTGTCTTCCTCGTGGGGAACTAAAGAAAGAGCTGATGCAGCACCTGAGACAAAAAAGAAAAAGAAGGTTGTCTCGTGACAACGCTCACCACAGGAAACAAAGAATAGAAGATGTTATCAGTATTTCAGAGAGACCCAAAGAGGTTGAAGACAGGATAATTCCCGGGCATTGGGAGGGTGATTTAATTGTTGGTAAAGAACACAAAAGTGCAATTGGCACATTAGTCGAGAGAACTACTAGACTAACTTTAATTGTTCCACTTAAAGAAAAGAATGCTTTTGCAGTCAGGGATGCTTTTGCAAAAGCCTTTAAAAGAATACCAACTCAATTTAGAAAAACATTAACTTATGACAGGGGCTCTGAGATGAGTGAACATAAACTATTTACCAAGGAGACGAAAATACAAGTATATTTTGCTGACCCCAGATCTCCTTGGCAGAGAGGTACCAATGAGAATACCAATGGACTTATTAGACAATATTTCCCCAAGGGAACAGATTTTAATAGTATAGAAGTAAAAGCACTCAGAGAAGCGGAAAGGCGACTAAATAGTCGCCCTAGGAAAGTTTTAAATTTTTATACTCCAAGTGAAAAGTTTTATGAATTAATAACTGATCGAAAAATTGCGTTATAAACTTGAATCCAGCTATCCAGGTTCACCTATATACTGACTACTTCTAGCTGAATATGAGCCACTCTTTTTTGTACTGCTATCAAGTTGCCAATAACTACTCACTGAAGAAAAATTCAACATATTAGCATCTTCAAAACCACCATTAACTAACTCTACATTTAAATGGGCTTTTGATAATCTTTCATCTGCCTCAATTTTGATAATTGGATTTGTATAATTAATCCAAGATTCATTATCTGGAGTAGGATTAATAAAACTAAAACTAGGCGCAACTTCATCAGCAACTGGAGGATTTTCGCAGTCAGTAGAGTTGACATTAGGTCCTCCTGGAGTAATACAACTTAGCACAAAATCAGAATCATTATTATCCGTATCATTACCGTCCGGATATCTAGAAAGTCCGACCAAAGGATTACCATCAGAAGACCCATCATCTCCCACAGTCGTGCCTGTCCCTTCTGTATATCCAGGGACATCTCCTTCGTAACTGAGTGTATCAATCAAGATTTCAACATCACCAGATAAATAAAAAAGAGCAACCGAATCCGGAGCTCCATTTTGAATATCAACACCCGAAAACTCCAAGGAGCAATTATCGGTTATTTCTTGGTTTTTACAAACAACAAAATATGCTCCAGCAGGAACACCTACATCAGGAAGAGATATTGTTTTATAAACACTAGAACTACCTTCATTTCCATTAACAAATCGCAGTTCATAACCATTGAGGTTGGCTACCTCTGAGCCAATATTCTTTAGTTCTAAAAATTCGGAAACATCCTCTCCTGGCTGATCATAATCAATTTCGTTTATAACCAGAGATGCCAATTCAATCTCAACCGCCTTAACCAAAGATGATTGAACGAATAGGACCCCTAGGAAACTCGCTAAAAAAAGAAGCGAGAAAAAAAGACTTTTTTTGCTTTTATCCGGGTTGGATAAAAAAATTTTTGAAAAAGTTTGCGTTTTCATTTTTTTATAGTAAATATTTAAAAGATAACGATCAATAATTACTTAGATTAACAAAAAAAGGTCAAAAAGTCAATCTATTTTTTATGTATATGGTTATAAATATATAAGTTTTTTATTAATGTTAGATTAAAAATAAGAAAAACAAAACCCCGCTCCGAAGAGCGGGGTTTGTTTTTACGATTTATTATATCGAGAAAACTAAAGTCAATTAACTAGAAATTAATTATTCATTTTAATTTCTTGAGTTAAGGTTGAAAGTCCTTCAACATTGAAACCATTTGCATAAGTTTCAGTTGAAATACTAGCACCGTCTGACCATACGAAGCTTCCAGTTACACCAGCAATAGTTGGATCAGAATCAAAAGTAGTATCTTCTACAATTCTTGTAGTGATAGCTTGGTAACCTGAACCACCAACTGCAGTTACGTTAACTAAAATTTCGAATGTTTTTGAAGTTCCAGCAGCAATAACTTCTGGAGAAGCAAAAGTAACAACTATCTTGTCACCAGAAACAACTGATGAAACATTCTTTGTTGAACCGTTTACTTTTACTGCATTTGTTGTACCAACTGCAGTTGTACCAGTTGTTGTTGCAACTGTTAATTCTGCTTGTGGGGTCTGCTTGTGGGGTCAGGTCTTGTTTTTTGCATTGACTTGTTTTTTCACTGCCCTGCTAACAACTGAAATATGCAAACCAATTTTTTGAGAAATCTCCGACAGCGTGTAACCATAATCAATATGAGCAATAAAAATCAAAGCATTTCTTTCATCTATCATTATATTTTTTTCTCTAAATAAATCATCCAAGGGAGGCCTACCAACGTATCTTTCAACCTTGTTTATATTTACAGACTCTTTTCTTTCTTTTTTAATAAATCTTTTAATATTTTCAACAAATTCAAAGGAACCAAGTACAACACTTCCTTTTAGATCCTCCCAAACTTCACCATCATCCACTCCTGCTAAATTTATATATTCCTTGTACTTTCCCAGGCTTTCAAATCTCTCAATCACCTTTTCTCTCACGCAAATGTTTTTTTTATTTTCTTTTAATATTTCCTGGTGACTACTCCACCTATAATTTTCCAAATTTTTTACCATCTTTGCTCTAACAGGATTCAAAACTATATATCTAACTAATTCGTAAAAATACTTTTCTTCGTCAACCAAAATCGCCTTATACCTTCCTTGAAATAAATGACCTACAGTTTTGTGCAAATAATTGAATTTTTGTGTGTAGACACCATTTAATTGCCTCATTCCCTGAGATAAATTAGGATCTAAGGTTTTTATGAGAAGATGATAATGATTGGACATCAGACAATAAGCATAACACTCCCAACTATATCTATCTGTGGTTTCTTTGAGAATATTTAAAAATTCAATAAAATCTCTATTGTTCTTAAATATATTTTGACGAGCATTGCCACGAGAAGTAATGTGATAAAATGCTCCCGGATATTCTATGCGAAGAGGTCTGGCCATTTAGTTTGTTTTTTGAATTTAATAAGGTATAGTGATTGTTTTTTATTTTCTTATTATAGCTTAATTTAATATTCAATGCAAAAAACAAGACCTGACCCCAAGAGCTTTTTTGACTCGTCTAAATCACCATTAACATTAAGTGTCATCTTGAGATTTTTGCTACCTGATGAAGAAAATTTTCCTTCAATTCTATATTGATCTGTTCCACCAACTTTTAGAGGATTTACTGAAGATGGGCTTGGAATATCTATTACTGAAAGATTAAAATCTTCAAATTCAATTAAGGGTGATTGAAGCCCAAACTCTGATGTCATATCTCTAACTCCATTATTTTTGACATTAACTAATATTATAACTGACTGATCTGGTATGGGATTTTCTGGAGATAGTTCAATGCCAGTTATATATATATCATATGCTGGAACAACACTCACTTTTATCCTGCTGTTGTTATTTGAATATGATATTTCATCTAGCTCTTTGTTTGTGTTGAAATTAAAAGAAAGAGAATGCTCCCCTTTTTGACTATAAAAACCATTGAATACATATTCTATCACTCCTCCGGCCTCTATTTTTTTGGATATTACAGGTATTGCTGATTTTGTAAAAGGAAATTATTAAAATTTGCACTATATGAGTCCAATCCTAATTGACTTGAGATTTCTCCATATTTTACTTTTATCCTTGCCTTTATTGTAACGTCCTGATTGATTGCCGGTTTAGCTGGTGATACAGAGATGTCTTGCAGCTCCAAGTCCAAGCCTACTGCATCTGCATTACCAGTAAATAAAAATGTCCCCGAGAGCAAAAGAAAAAAAGTAATAATTTTATTCATACTATTCTTATTATATATTATTTCTCTATTATAACATTTT
>RRYU01001015.1_pt1 | contig 18314 bp, 20 predicted proteins | sample 2162651 | NCBI WGS metagenome assembly RRYU01 (sample SAMN10267283, study PRJNA491782) | microbial mat metagenome | isolation source: biomat in the production well | place: Japan: Minami-Kanto gas field, natural gas well KTG3 | collected 2017-06 | reverse complement strand
ATCAGCTGGCTCCGTAGCGATTGCGCGAGTTTGGGCGGGGAAAGCCTGGGTTGTGGCCCAGCCACTTCCAGCCTATCCCATCGGGATTAGCACCGTACACGGGATCGGCGATCAGGGCCTCGCACAGGTACAGCTGTAAGGTGGAGATCCAGTTCTCCCCCACTTCGCTGGTGGCCACGCGGCGCAGCATCCCTTCCTTTTCCGCTTCCGAGAGCGCGCTGAAGGATTTGTCGTGAGCTTGCAGGGTCAGATCCTCCAGCCACTCGGGGCCGCGCAGTATAAAGGCCCGGTCGTCTTCCGCCAGTTGGGTATCGGCAACCACGAAGCGCAGGTATTCCAGGGCCTGAATCTCGGATGCGCCGGGTGCGTCCGGTTCCGAGGGCAGCAGCTGATTCTGTACCGCATCCAGCAGAGACCAACGCTGTTGATCGTCCATGGCAGGTGCAATGGCGCCATATCCCCCCAGGGGCATGAGCACGGCCAGGGAGCCACCGGCCAGACCGAACAAAAATCGGCGGCGGGAAAGCAGTTGCTCACCCCAGTCTGTAAGCCGGTCCTGGCGTGCGGCTGATCTTGTTCGGCGTGTACTCATAGTGGGTGTCCACATCATTCACTATCTGGTGCATCGGCCTGGCGGAACATGGATGAATCTACTTTAAAGGTGGGGAGTGGGTCCGAATATCCTCGGATTTCCTTTATATCGGCCCGGTATGCGCTTCAAGGCCAGGAATACCGTCACCGCGCACCACCATCCTCACAGTACGGTCCACCATCAATCGGTCGCTACAGCACCCGACTTCAAACACTGAAGCAATGCCGCCTCATCCAGATGGTAGCGGCAGATCTCGCTGCCGCTGAGACTCAGGACAGGTACCTTGTCGTTATAGAGTACAAGCAGTCCGGGAACCTCGTCCACATCCAGCACCTCAAGTTCGAATCCCCAGTCGAGCCGCAGGTCCTGCAGCCGGTCCAGCATGTCGTCGCACAGATGACAGCCTTCGCGGTGATACAGGACCAGGCGGGTGTCTGTTTTGATCGTCAGGGCGTGCGCATGGCCATGAACAGACGGCCGCCCTCGCGTTGCACCAGCACGGCCACCGACTTGCCCTGAGGCAGGTCGCTCACGATCCCTGCGAATTGTTCCACGCTGCTTACCGGTTGATTGTTGAGCATGAGGATCACATCGCCCTGCCGCATGCCCGCTCCGGACGCGGGACCAGGTGCGATCTTTTCCACCAGCACACCGATGCCAGGCTGCAGGCCCAGTTGTTCGCTCTCCTCTGTATTCAGATCACGTACGCCAATGCCCAAGGCATTGGCGGGCTGAGACTTATGCCCTTGACCGATTCCAGCGGTTTTTCCATCTTCCGGCAATTCACCGATAACCACTTGCAGGGTCATCACTTTACCCTTACGCAGAATTTTCACATCGGAAGGGCGATTGATGGGGCTGGACCCCACCAGGGGCGGTAATGAGGACGAGGAGTGTACGTCTTGACCATTGAAGGCGACGATGACATCCCCTAACTGTATACCGGCCTGTTCCGCAGGGCTGTCGGGCATCACCTGAGCCACCAGGGCACCGCGCGGGTGGCGCATGCCGAAGGTCTCCGCTAAATCCCGGGTCACATCCTGGATCATCACACCCAACCAGCCACGGCTGACGTGGCCCTTGGTGCGCAACTGCTCCACCACATTCATGGCCAGATCGATGGGCACGGCGAAGGACAGGCCCATGAAGCCACCGGTGCGGCTGTAAATTTGTGAGTTGACCCCCACCACATTGCCATCCAGGTCGATCAGCGGACCACCGGAGTTTCCTGGGTTGATGGCAACATCGGTCTGAATGAAAGGCACATAGTTTTCGCTCGGCAGATTACGCCCTTTGGCGCTGACGATACCAGCGGTCACCGAATGATCGAAGCCAAAGGGGGAACCGATAGCCAATACCCATTCCCCCACCTCCAGGTCCTTGGCGGAACCGATTTGCACACTGGAGGCATCGTCAATGTCTACCTTGAGAAGCGCGGTATCGCTACGCCCATCGCTTCCCACCACTTCCGCCTTGAACTCGCGCCGATCCGTCGTGCGCACGATAATCTCGTCCGCCCCATCCACCACATGATGATTGGTAAGGATGTATCCGTCGGACGAGATAAAAAAGCCCGACCCTAGAGAGCGGGTCTGGATATCGTTATCGGGCGCGCCGCCTTTGCCGTTCTCATCGAGAAAATGGCGGAAGAACTCGCGCAACGGGCTGCCTTCCGGAAGGTCCGGCATGGAAAAACCATGCCGGCTCCCCTTCGTGGCATGGTTCTGTGAGGTGCTGATATTGACCACCGCCGGGCCGAACTGTTTGGCCAGTCCGGTGAAATCCGGTAATTCCACGGCACGGGCGCCAACGGCTACAGTGGACAGGATAACTGCGTAGAAACAATTCAACAGCCTATTCATGCTAGCTCCTTAGGAGTTGTCAACCCAGCCGCACTTGGATACCACCGGCGCGTCTGAGCACTCTTGCCTGGTAAGCCGGATCACGGCTGCGGCGGCGGGCAAACATTCGCACCCAACCCAGCCCTCCGACCAGACCCAATAGACCACCGATCAGGCTTGCAGGTTCCGTGGATACACTGGCGGCGCGCAGGGCCAGCCATTCACCCGCAACAGCGCCTCCGATCAAGCCCATCAGGGGTATGGCGTACAAAGCGAAGGCGGCACGCAGGAATGGGGCCTCCCGAAGGCCAATGACAACCCGCTCGCCGGGCCGGGCCTCAATTCGGTTCAACGCCCGCAGGACGCTGCGTTTGTTGCCGAATAGACTGGAGAACAGGCTGTTGCCACAACCGGCTTTTGCACTGCAGTTGCCGCAGGCAGTCTGACGCTGCACCTGAACCTCGGCAAACTCGTCATGCACGGATACGATGAGCGCTTCTTGCTCTATCATCTCGCGTCTCTGTCCGGGGTGTAGCGCATGCCCTCGACTATGCGACGCACGGTAATGGAGGGTGCTTCACCCACGGCGGTTACCCAGTGCCCTTCCACCCGGCCGCCCCAGGCATTTACCGCACCTACATGTGCCGCACCTTGCAGGCCCTCGCCACCGCCCTGCTCAATATAAACCGAAATAGAGGCCAGACCATCACTGAGCACCAGATGCTCCACCATGCGTCCGTCATCGTCGGTGCGGTAAGTGTGCCTATGCAGCCGGAAACCCACCGGCAGATCGACGAAATCCCATTGTCCCGGGTGCTCAATGGTTATCGCCAGGGGCGCCTCGCGCATCAGGCGGCGAAAACCTTCCTGCTGCGTGGGTGTAGCGTCACCGGGTATGGTCGCGGGGTTAAGCGTCAGGGAGGTGAACATGATCTGCTCCAGCGGTTTCGCCCGCTCGTTCATCAGATCCGTCTTCAGGGGCAGGCCGGTTTCACCATCCAGGTAAAAGCGATAACCATAGCGGAAGTTATCCTTGGGAATAACGCCTATGACCGAGGCGGCGCGTCCCGCAACCCGGTAATCCCCCAGGGGATGCAGGCCATACAATCCGTCCAGACGGTCCAGATCACCCAGACTGGGGATAAGACCAGCACCCGGTGCGCGCTGATCTACGGATATGGCCTTGGCGTCCGGCATCACACAGGTTATCGAACTTTGATCCCGCTTCACCTCCCTGGCCGAACCATTGAGGGAAACCAGCTGCTCCAGTTCCTGGCCATCGCGCACCACGTGGGTAATGCGCATGGACTCCAGTTGATGCTCATGCAGATACACCAGTGTTCCGGTGTAATCGAGCGTGCGCAAGGCCTTCACCATGTGCTCCAGCAGTCCCTTGACCTGATCCGACACCTCCCTGGGATTGCTGGCCTGCGGACTATGGGCGGCCAGCATCAGACCCAGAGCAGCAATCCAGAGGGTGGCATTGACCCGCTTAGGGCGGATCCACAGAAGAGTCCGGAATCCGGCCAGCCGCGATAGTGCAGGTATAGTGGAATATCTCAAATCAGCGCAACGCCGTAGGATGATATGAACTGGCTTTGGGCTAGCGGATTCATTGTCAAACGATCCATCAAGGCCTTGCGTCATAACTCACGAAACTCGCGTAGGGCAGCATACCTTTCATGCCCGCCGTTGGTGCGTATTCCTGATGATTAATCAGATAGTCGTTCAACTTGGACTCCACATCCGGCCGCTCCAGGCCCCAGTGAGTCCCCGGGCTGTTCGCATATCGCACGGCCGCCGGGGGTATTACCGCAATCCTAGGTTTCCCCACCTGCACATCGCCGTAAATGCCGGGGAATATGATCAAGGCTACCAGGGCAACAGAAGCAGCCAGGGCCGTGGCCACCAGAGGTGCCACGTAGTGGCGTGGTATCCATGCCGATCCTGGGGCCAGCACCGTGGGTTCACGGTCCAGGTGCTCACGCACCCGTTGCGCCACACCCAGCACATCCCGGCTTACGGGCTCACCACGTAATACATCACCGATCAGATGGTAGCGATCCCAGGCTTCACGCAGTTCAGGCTGCTCATAGAGTGCACCTACCGCCTCATCGGACTCCCGGTGAGACAATTCATCATCGATCAGGGTAGACAGCCGTTCTCGTTTCGTCTCGCTCATTTTCGATGCTGGTCTCTATTGTTAAGGTTCCAACAATGGTTTCAACCGTTTGTCTATGGCATCGCGTGCACGAAATATTCGCGAACGTACGGTGCCGATGGGACAGGACATGGCTTCGGCGATCTCTTCGTAACTCATGCCCTCCAGTTCCCTCAAAGTGATGGCGGTACGCAGATCCTCCGGCAGTTCATCCACCGCCGCCTTCACCGTTCTGGCAATTTCATCCGTCAGCAACTGACTCTCCGGGGTGGCGTATTCCTTCAGACGCACCCCTACATCCAGTTGTTCGGCGGTTTCTGCGTCCAGGTCATCGCCCGGCGGCCGGCGTCCCTGAGACACCAGAAAATTCTTGGACGTGTTGATCGCGATGCGGTACAGCCAGGTGTAAAAGGCGCTGTCACCGCGAAAGTTCTTCAGCGCCCGATAGGCCTTGATGAAGACTTCCTGTGTCACATCCAGGGTTTCGCTGGGATCCCTGATATAGCGTGACACCAGATTCGCCACCTTCTGCTGGTATTTCAAAACCAGCAGATCGAAGGCCCGCTTGTCGCCACGTCTGACCCTGTCGACCAGATCCTTGTCGATCTGTCGCTCAGACACGCCGCAACGTCCTCTTCCGCAGACGTGATTGTTCGACTTTCAGTGGCATTGACAATGCAGGTTCCGGATAGTTCTGGACGATTGCGGGTGAGATGTAAAAAAACACCGTTTGCGGCGCAGTGTAATGCCCGGGGGCGGATTGTCAAAAAGACTGTATAAAAGCCCTTGGCCCGGATCCCGCCAGGAACGTATGATTGAATGATGACAATCTCTCGGGAGCGGTATTTGTTCATCCCTAAGGTGACTGAATCAGAACATGAGCCAGCAACATTTACATGACGTACTCATCATAGGCAGCGGCGCGTCAGGCCTCAGCCTGGCCCTGCGCCTGGACCCCTCGTTGCGCATCGCAGTCATCTCCAAGCGCGAACTCAGCGAAGGCAACACCTACTACGCGCAGGGCGGTATCTCCGCCGTGCTGGATCATGCCGACTCCGTTGAATCCCATGTGCAGGATACCCTTGTAGCAGGCGGCGGCCTGTGTGACCCGGATGTCGTGCAACTGGTGGTGCGCCGTGGCCCGGAAAACATCCGCTGGCTGCTGGAGCAGGGCGTGAAATTCACCCGTCGGGAGCGTGGCAACCACCCTGAAGATTACCACCTCGCCCGCGAGGGCGGTCACTCCCACCGCCGTATCGTGCATGCCGCCGACGCCACCGGCAAGGTGGTGGAAAGCACTCTGGAAACCGATATCCGCTCCCGCGCCAATGTGGACCTGTTCGAAAACCATATCACCGTGGACTTAATTACCCGGAATGAACACGGCAATAATACATCGAACTGCCACGGCGCCTATGTGCTGAGCAAAGATAGTGGCCATGTACATGCCTTCCGCGCCCGCTTCGTGGTATTGGCCACCGGTGGTGCAAGCAAGGTCTATCTCTACACCAGCAACCCGGACGTATCCACAGGAGACGGCATCGCCATGGCCTGGCGTGCCGGTTGCCGGGTGGCCAACATGGAATTCATGCAGTTCCACCCGACCTGCCTGTACCATCCCCAAGCCAAAACTTTTCTTATCTCCGAGGCCCTGCGAGGTGAAGGCGGTCGCCTGCTGCTGCCGAACGGCACCCGTTTCATGCCCTCTTTCGACATACGCGCCGAACTTGCCCCCAGGGATGTGGTGGCACATGCGATCGACCACGAAATGAAACGTCTGGGTGCCGACTGCCTGTACCTGGACATCAGCCATAAACCTGCCGATTTCATCCGCAACCACTTCCCCACCATCCATGCCCGGTGCCTGGAACTCGGCATCGACATCACCCGCGAACCCATTCCAGTGGTTCCGGCTGCCCACTATACCTGCGGTGGCATCATGACCAACTCCCAGGCTCAAACCGATATCGATGGACTGTACGCCATCGGCGAGGCCGCCTACACCGGTCTGCACGGTGCCAACCGCATGGCCAGCAATTCATTGCTGGAATGCCTGGTCTACGCTCAACTGGCGGCCGAGGACATCGGCAGACGCATCAGCAGCCAGCCTCCCCCCCCTGCGGCGCCTGACTGGGACGAAAGCCGTGTCACTGACTCGGACGAGGAAGTTGTGGTCTCTCATAACTGGGAGGAACTGCGCCGTTTCATGTGGGACTATGTAGGCATCGTGCGCAGCAACAAACGGCTGGCCCGGGCCAGCCGCCGTATTCGTATGCTGCAGAGGGAAATCCATGAATACTACGGACATTTCCGTGTCAGCAACGACCTGCTGGAACTGCGAAACCTGGCGGACGTGGCCGGGCTTATCATTTCCAGCGCCCAACGCCGCAAGGAAAGCCGGGGTCTGCATCACATCCTGGATTTTCCCCACGCTGATCCGCGGCAGCAGCAACCCACGATCCTGATACCGGACACATACAAGCCGGGACAAGCCACCCCTGACTAGACCAACCACCCTTCACGGGAAGCCAAGGCATGAATGCTCCTTCAGTAGCGATGGGCCGGACTGAGCAGAGATCCCCTGAATCTTAGCCATACAGCAGGCGACAGGCGCCCGGATCCAGGGCTATGAGGGCCATTTCCCTGCCTGCAGGCGAAGATCTACCCATGAGCCGATAGCCTACTGGCGTCCCTGGGCAGGAGGCTCGCATCAGCGGGATCAAATCCGGCACAATCTTTTGATTACAATGCGTAAGCATGCTTCCTGATTCCCATAGTTTCCAACCCATCGGCATCGTGCATTCCTGTTTCAAGGAGAAATTCGGCATTCCGCGCCAGGCGGGTCTCGTCCCGGACGCCGAGGCGGAACTGGAATTGTTGCCGCCCTATGACCGGGAAGAGGCGGTGCGCGGCCTGGAGGCATTCTCCCATCTGTGGCTGGTATTCGTATTTCATGCGGTCAGGAAGCAACAATGGAAACCCACCGTACGACCTCCCCGTCTGGGTGGCAATCAGCGCATGGGAGTATTCGCCAGCCGCTCACCGTTTCGCCCCAATCCCATTGGGCTGTCCGTCGTCAGAATGGGGAAAATCGAGCGGGTGCAGGGGCGGCTGCTGATAGGACTGGGTGGTATTGATCTGCTGGACGGTACGCCGGTACTGGATATCAAGCCCTATGTACCCTATGCAGACGCCCTGCCCCATGCCAATGGCGGTTTTGCCGATACCGCGCCCGAGGGAAATTCTCCAGTGATGTTCGATCCCGCCTGTGAACCGGATACACTGAACACAGATCCCTGTACCCGCGAGCGGCTGAAACGGCTAATCACCCAGGTGCTGGCCCAGGATCCACGCCCGGCCTATATGGACGACAATCTCCAGCCCAGGGAGTTTGGCATGCGTTTGCTGGAATTCGATATCCGCTGGCGCTTCGAGAATGGGGTGGCTCATGTGTTGCGCATCTGCAAATCGGAACCAGGGCATGCCTGAGACTCTATTAAGGTTTTCTTCCTGCTTCCACCCTGAAAAGTTTAACTGTGCGTGTAGGCATGAACTGACACAAACTAAAGCAATATCGGCTACCCACAGCCCGGCACAGTGGAGAAAATATCAGTCAAGTGCTGCATGCCAATACAGATGTCCTCCCTCAGACAAAATCCAAGACACGGAATAGAGTTGGCACACTCTCAGCCACGGATATAGGAATAAACAATGACGCCACAGCCAAAAAAGCAGACCCCGCAAGAACTGATCGAGTACTATTCCCGGCGGCTGCAAAGTCTCGATCCCAAGGAGGATCCCTCACAATCCCTGCTGGCAGAGGTGTTTGAGAACCTGATCGAACAAAATCGCAAACTGATTGACCGCAACCCGCCAGCCGGCTACTGATTGCGCGCGACAGCAGGACTCTATCCGGCCCTGGTACCGCGCATGACACCGGACATCCCTTTACACCCCCTGACTTGCGTACACACCCCTTGCAGGCGCGATCTGAGAATGATTTCACTCTAACGCCTTGCACTCTCCATTGGGATTTACCACTACAATCCCGATTCCATGTAATCTAGACGTCTTACTGCCGACATCAGCTATGCAAACCTTTCTGGAGACATGGGGATGAAACCCGGCTCCCTGTGTTTTACTGGTATGCTCCTGTGCCTTCAGCTGGGCCAAGCCTCGCTTGCGGGGGATGGCGATCTGCAAGCACAAATCACAAGACTTTCCCGCGAGCAGGGTTTCGAAATACGCGGCCTTGAACGGCTGGTGAGCACACCCACGGACGCCTCCCTCATCGAAGCCGGCAACAATGTACGTCTGTTGCTCCATGACTATGATTATGTGCTTGAACACAGGGCGGACGGAACCATTGAACGGCTGCTGGTGCTGGGTATGAAACGTCCCGCCCCGTCCCCTCCCGTATCTACGGGGGAAGTCATCCTTGCGACCCAGCGGCGTGGTGAGCATCATCTCGTCAACGCAACCCTAGAGGGGCCAAACGGCGAAAAACTTATACTGCGCATGATGGTGGATACCGGAGCCAGCCTCATAGTACTGCCGTCCTCAACCGGTAAAATACTGGGCCTGGATAAATCCGTGCTGGAATCCAGGGAACTGCAGACCGCCAATGGAAAGGTCAAGGCGCGTATCGCCAGACTCAAGACACTGCAGCTGGGCAGCCTGTCACTGAATGGGGTGGAAACCGCGGTGGTGGCGGATGAGGACCTGGGAGGCACGGCCCTGTTGGGTATGAATGTGCTGAGCCGCTACCTTTTCATCCTGGATGACGAGCACAATCAGCTGGTGCTGATTCCGGACCAATAAGATGCATACAGACGACCTGATTATCCTACTCACTTTCGCAGCCTACCTGCTCGGCATGCTGGTCATCGGACTGTACGCCTACCGCCGCACCCTGGACCTTGCGGACTTCGTACTGGGCGGCCGTCGCCTGGGACCCTGGGTGGCCGCCCTGTCCGCCGGCGCATCCGACATGAGCGGCTGGCTGCTGCTGGGGCTGCCGGGCTATGCCTATGCCGCCGGCCTGGAGTCCCTGTGGCTCGCCGGCGGCCTGCTGTTGGGAACCTGGCTGAACTGGCGCTTGATGGCGGCCCGGCTGCGAGTGTATTCCGAGGTGGCTGGAAACGCCCTCACCCTGCCGGAGTTCCTGGCCCGACGCTTTCATGACCACAGCGGCATGCTGCGTCTGGTCGCCGCCCTGTTCATCCTGCTGTTCTTCCTGTTCTATACCAGCTCCGGGCTGGTGGCCGGAGGTAAACTGTTCGAATCCGTGTTCGGCCTGCCCTATGCCTGGGCGGTGGGCACAGGGGTGCTGGCTATTATCCTGTATACCTCTATCGGCGGATTCCTGGCGGTATCCTGGACCGACCTGGTACAAGGCCTGCTCATGGCTGCAGCCCTGGTCGCCGTGCCCTTGATGGCACTGGGTCAGGCAGGCGGCATCAGCGAGTCCCTGCTGGGCGTCCGGGCCGAACTGCTGGACCCCTTTACCAATGCCGAGGGCGGAGCCCTGGGCCTGCTTGGCATATTGTCTCTGGCCGCCTGGGGACTGGGCTATTTCGGCCAGCCGCACATCCTGGCCCGGTTCAAGGCTGTGCGTTCGGTGGATGAAGTGCCCAGAGCGCGCCTCATCGCCGTCAGCTGGGTGTTTCTGACCCTCACAGGAGCTACCCTGGTGGGGCTGGTAGGCATCGGCCTGCTGCATCCGCCACTGAACCAGGGGGATACGGAGAAGGTATTTATCCATTTGGTGAGCCTGCTGTTCCACCCCATCATCGCCGGCATTTGCCTGGCAGCCATCCTCGCAGCCGTCATGAGCACCGCCGATTCTCAATTGCTTGTCACCTCATCCGCCTTTACCGAGGACATCTATCGCAATCTGCTCAAGCGCAATGCCTCACAGCGGGAGTTGGTGCTCACCGGCCGCCTGGCGGTGCTCGTGGTCGCCGCCATGGCCTTCTTCCTGGCCCTGGATCCGGACAGCAAGGTGCTGGACCTGGTGGCCTATGCCTGGGCCGGGTTTGGCGCCGCCTTCGGCCCTGCCCTGTTACTGGCGCTGTACTGGCCACGCATGACCCGCTTCGGCGCCCTGGCCGGTATCCTCACGGGAGGCGTCACAGTGGTAGTCTGGAAGCAGTCCGAGGGGGGGCTGTTCGACCTCTACGAAATAGTGCCGGGCATACTGCTGGCCACATTGGCCATCATCGTGACCAGCATCTTGGATAAACCCCCATCGCGGGCCATCCTGGCGGAATTCGAAATGGTAGACAACAGGCTTGCTTGAAAGGGGCTGCGCAGCACTATTCCAGCAGGGCTACGGTTTTCACCTGGGCATAGACCCTTTTACCTGGTGTCAGGGCCAGTGCGCTGGCCGATTTACGGGTGATGCGGGCCAGCAGTGGTACACCGGCGATATCGAGGCGCACCAGCATGCGCGCCGCCCCATCTTCAGCGAGATCGTCGACGCTTGCGGGAAAAATATTGAGAATGCTGGTGCCGGTTTGATGCCGCAGGGTAATACTCACGTCCCGCGCCAGAACCTGCAGTCTCGCCCTGTGTCCAACGGACAGGCTGTTGCGGGTCACGCTGAAACGTCCGCCGGCGAAATCCAGGTAGCTCAGGTGATAGGCAGCATCGTGAGCGGCCACCTTTGCATCAATGATGGACTCGGCCTCCGAATCCTGTTCCCGGGCCAGATCTAGGCGGCTGAACAACTCGGCGACAGGGCCGGCGGCACGCACCCGGCCGGCGTCCAACAACACCAGATGGTCGGCCAACCTGGCGACTTCATCAGGGGCGTGACTGACATAGAGCACGGGCATGGCCAGTTCATCATGCAGCCGCTCCAGATAAGGAAGTATTTCCCGCTTGCTCGCCCGATCCAGGGCAGCCAGGGGCTCGTCCATGAGCAGCAAGCGCGGGCTTGTCAACAATGCCCGGGCAATAGCGACACGCTGGCGTTCACCGCCGGACAGCCCATGCGGTCTGCGCTCCAGCAGCCCCCCGACGCCCAGCAACTCCACCGCCTCGTCCCAGCCCACCCTGCGTTGCTCCAAAGGCACGCGTTTGAGCCCATATTGCAGATTTGCCCGTATCGACAGGTGGGGAAACAGGCTGGCCTCCTGAAAAACGTAGCCGAGGGGCCGGCGATGGGTGGGCAGGAAACGGTTCCCGTCCTGCCAGAGTTCACCGGCGACCCGGCACAAGCCCTTGGCGTCCCGTTCCAGACCCGCGATAGCCCGCAGCAGGGTCGTCTTGCCACATCCTGATGGGCCGGACAACCCGGTAACGCCGGTTTCCGGGAAGCTCATGTCGACGTCCAGCACGAATCCACCGTGCTCAATGTGAAACCGGACTTCGATGCTCACGGCTGCACCAATGCGAAACGGCGATTCAAGGCATAGACCGCTATCAACAGCAGGAAGGAAAGCACCAGCAGGCCGATGGACAACAGGTGGGCTTGGGCGTACTCCAGAGACTCCACATGGTCATAGATGGCGATGGACAGGACCTGGGTACTGCCCGGGATGTTGCCGCCTATCATCAGCACCACGCCGAATTCACCCACCGTGTGGGCAAAACCGAGCACCGCGCCGGTAAAAAAACCGGGTCTGGCCAGCGGAATGGAAACACTTAAGAATCGATCCCAGGGACTGGCGCGCAAGGTGGCAGCCACCTCAAGTGGCCGCCGCCCTACACTGGCGAAGGCATTCTGCAGGGGCTGAACCACAAAGGGCAAGGAATAGAATACCGAACCCACCACCAGACCAGTGAAAGTGAACGCCAGCGGCCGACCGCCCAATGCTTGCATCAGGCCGCCCACCGGACCATGAGGGCCAAGCGCCACTAGCAGGTAGAAACCGAGCACCGTGGGCGGTAGAACCAAGGGTAATGCCACTACCGCCTCCACCAGATATTTGAAGCGCCAGTGGCTGCGCGCCAGCCACCAGGCCAGCGGCGTACCGATTACCAGCAGGATGAGGGTGGTAAGCCCGGCCAGCCGCAGTGTCACCCATAATGCGGCCATGTCCGCATCGCTGACCATCAATGCGTCTCGTAACCGTATGCACGGATGATTCCGGTGACCGCCTCAGTACGGACAAAGTCCATGAAGGCCCGCGCCGCGGCATGGTCCTGTAACAAGACCGCCTGTTGTTCGATGGGTGAATAGAGTGTCTGGGGGATTTCCCAGTAGGAGCCGCTGATCGATTTACCCGGGCGCTTGACCTGGGACCTGGCAACGAGGCCCAACTCGGCATTGCCACTTTTGACGAACTGATAGGCTTGCCCGATATTTTCGCCGCGCACCATCCTGTGTTGCAGACTGCGCCAAACAGAGCGGTTCTCCAGCACTTCCCTGGCAGCCCTGCCGTATGGGGCCAGCTTTGGGTTGGCCAGCGCCAGATAGCGAAAATCTCCCTGTTCAAGCACCCTGCCCTGCTGATCTACTACGTCCTCATCGGGGCTCCACAGGACCAGCTTGCCCATGGCATAGGTAATGCGACTGCCGGGTTGCGCAGCACCTTCCAGTTCCAGCATCCTGGCACGCCTCACATCTGCGGAGAAGAAGGCATCGAATGGCGCGCCATTCTTAATTTGGGCGTAGAGCCTGCCCGTGGAGCCTGACACCAGGATGACCTTGTGGCTGGTCTGTTGTTCGAAGCGCCGGGTGATCTCTCTAATGGCGTCGATGAAATTGCTGGCTACCGCTACCTTGATCTCATCCGTCGCCACCCTGGCGGTGGCCAGTACCAGTATTGCAGCGACCAGTCCCACACCAACCCGCATGGATGGTTTCATGTTGTGTCCCCTGAACGAAATCGGACACCAATGCATCAGCGCCCTTGGCGCGATCAGCGGCGCCAGGGGCATTATTAGCTGAAGCGTGGAAGATCAACTTTCGCCTACCACCTCCAGTTTGATAACGGCATCCACGCCTGAGTGCAGATGTATGGTCACATCGTACTCACCGGTGGTACGCAAAGCGCCACTGGGCAGACGCACCTCCTGCTTCTCCACCGGCTGGCCAGCTTCCGTCAGCGCTGTGGCGATATCGGCAGTGCCTACGGAGCCGAACAAGCGACCTTCGTCACCGGCCTTGCGCACGATGCTGATACGCATCTCATCCAGACCATCTTTACGGGCCTCGGCGGCGACCACGGCCTCGGTGGCAGCCTTTTCCAGCTCTGTCCGACGCGCTTCGAACGCCTCCAGATTGCCTGGGGTGGCAGGCACTGCGTGGGCGGTCGGGATCAAATAATTGCGGCCGTAACCCGCCTTGACGTTAACCTTGTCGCCAAGGTTGCCGAGATTCTCGACTTTTTTCAGCAGAATGACTTCCATCGTAGCTTCCTCAATATTCTTACAGCGATTCGTTTATGAGTCGGGACCGCTTTCCGGTTTCAAACGGCTGCGGAAATTCACAAAAACATCCAACAGACCCGCCAGCGTTATCAGCAGCGCGGCATGCGGCATGGCAAAAAACAACAACATGTACAGTGCCGCCAGCCAGCCGACGCTCATGCCGGTAGCTGCCACGATACGGTGTGACACGGCCAGGCCCTGCAGCAGAAACAGGGGCGCCAGCAACAGAGTCAATTCCCGGGCCAGAGTGGACGAGTCACCCCCCATCGCCATAGTCAGCCCGAATAGAGCCAGGGCAACCACCCCCAGGGGGCGCCCGATGTTCAGTGTGTGGAACTCCGCACGGAATCCACCGGGATTATACAGACCGGCCTGCCAGGCGCGTGCCAGCAACATGGCCAATATCAACTGGAGATAGAAACCAGCGGCGAATATGCCGGTCATCCACCCCGCCATGAATTGTACGAATACCAGGCTTTGCTCCGCGTCCAGCAACTGGGATTCGACGAATCCGTCAGCCAGTGGCTGGATGATTTCCATCCATTGGGTCCGCGGGTCGCCAAGCTGGATGTAGAGTACCAGGATCAGCAGAAGTCCAAAGCCCAGACCGGCCTGCAAAACCAAGGCCAGCGACCGGCTGGAACGCAGCATGACGCCAAGCGTCCATACCGGCATCCACAGAACCAGAAGAAAACCAAAGACCGGTGCCGGACTGCCCAGCATCAGATAGGCCAACACACCGCTAGCCAGACTGGACAATGCCCCGATCAAAAGACCTTCGACAGGCCCATTGCGCAAGGTAACCAATGCCACCACTGCCGAGCTCAAAATACTGAGCAAGGGCATGATGAGCGCCAGCATGGCCAGCACAGTAACAACCATGGCTGCCTGTGAGCGGCCCCGCATGGCGAATGATGCCAGTGCTCGCATATTTCCGGACTCCGGCGATGTGCGTCGGACGGCCCCTCCGACCGAAGTCAGTGCCGGTCAGTGTACGGCAACAGCGCCAGATAGCGTGCACGCTTAACTGCCTGTGCCAACTGACGCTGGTATTTGGCCTTGGTGCCGGTGATGCGACTGGGCACAATCTTGCCTGAGTCGCTGATATAGGCCTTGAGCAGGTTGAGATCCTTATAATCGATCTCGGTGATACCCTCGGCGGTGAAACGGCAATACTTTCTGCGGCGAAAATAGCGTGACATCTGTTTATCCCCTTAAACTGATCTGCAATGGACCCGGTCAGACCTGGACGGACTAGGAGCTTGTTTCTGAGGCGGCCGGAGCCGGGGCAACGACCTCTTCCTTCTCATCCGTCCTGGCCAAGGGAGACACCTCGGTGACGGCACGCTTTTGGGTAATGATCAGGTTGCGCATCACTGCATCGTTGAAACGGAATGCACTCTCCAGTTCATGCAGGGTCTCGCCGTCGCACTCCACATTCATCAGCACATAGTGCGCCTTGTGTATCTTGTTGATGGGATAAGCCAACTGGCGGCGTCCCCAGTCTTCCAAGCGGTGGATGACGCCTTCTCGGCCTTCGATCATCTGGCGATAGCGCTCGATCATGGCCTGTACCTGTTCACTCTGGTCAGGATGGACCATGAACACGATTTCGTAATGTCGCATTGTTGCTCCTTACGGATTGGTCAGCCTCCCACCTGATGGTGGTGAGGCAAGGAGAAGGCCATGTCCTTAAGGGACCTGGCCGAGAAAAACGGTTGATTGTACATCTGTGCGGACAACACGACAAGTCGTGAACAGCATGCCATTCATGACCCGGGTCAATACACAACAAGATCATGAAAACTATATTCAAATGAGGGGATGCGGCGAGACGCGGTCAGGCGCGGCACTCCCGCACCAGCCGTGCCTCCCTTCTCCGTAAAAAGCATCTGATTACCGAGCCGACAGGAGGGAACGCTAATGCACGCCCGTATACAGCAACATCACATGGATACCCTGGACGACCCGACTCTAGGTGTCAGCAAACGTGGCAGGACCTTGCTGTGTGATCCCTTGTTGAACAAAGGTACTGGTTTTCCCGACAGTGAGCGAGACACTCTGGGCCTGCGCGGCCTGGTACCACCCCAGGTGGTGAGCATCGACGACCAGGTACAGCGGGTAATGGAAAACTATCGGCGCAAGGAGCATGACTTGGAACGCTATATCCACCTGGAGACCCTGCACGACCGCAATGAAACCCTTTACTACCGCGTGCTGCTGGAACATATCAGAGAGCTGACTCCGATTGTCTACACTCCGGTGGTTGGTCAGGCCTGCCGCCATTTCGGCCATATTTATCGGCGTGCCCGCGGCATGTATTTCAGCGCCTCGGATGTGGTGCGGTTTCCAGAGATGATGCACAACTGGCCGGAAGACGATGTGGATATTATCGTGGTCACCGATGGCAGCCGGATTCTCGGCCTGGGCGACCTGGGTGCCAATGGCATGGGCATACCCATCGGCAAGCTGTCCCTTTACGTGGCTGGCGCCGGCATCTATCCAGGCAAGACGCTTCCCGCCCTGCTGGATGTGGGAACGGACAACAGCGAACTGCGCCTTGACCCCCTGTACCTGGGAGAAAGGCACAAACGCCTGGACGATGACGATTATTATGCCGTAGTGGACGCCTTCATACAGGCCGCCCATGCGCGTTGGCCCAAGGCCTTGATCCAGTTCGAGGACTTTTCCAACAACCACGCTTTTCCACTGCTCGCCCGCTACCGGGACAAGGTACTCTGCTTCAATGATGATATCCAGGGCACCGGCGCGGTGACCCTGGCGGGCATCTTCAGCGCCCTGCGTGCCACCGCTGGCAGACTGAGTGAACAGAGAATTCTGTTCATGGGCGCAGGCGCGGCCGCGCGTGGCATTGCGGACATGATCGTAACCGGGATGATGGTCCAGGGCGGACTCGATCAACAGCAGGCCCGCCACCAGGTATGGATGTTCGATTCAAACGGACTTGTGACCAGGGACAGGCTGTCCGGACTGGCAGGACATAAACGCGATTTCGCCCATGTCGCCCCGCTCATCGGTACCCTGCACGAAACCGTGGCCCATGTGCGTCCCACTATCCTCATCGGGGTCAGCGGACAGCCCGGTTCTTTCGGAGAAGACGTCATCCGGGAGATGTGCCTGCATGTAAAGCGCCCCATCATATTCCCTCTCTCCAATCCCACCTCCAAGGCCGAGTGTACGGCTGAGCAGGCCTACGCATGGAGCGAGGGTGCGGCATTGTTCGCCAGCGGCAGCCCTTTTCCGCCGGTATTGCGGGAAGGACACCTTTACACACCTGGGCAATGCAACAATATGTATATCTTCCCCGGCGTAGGCATGGGTGCCGTCAGCTTCGGTCTGAAACACATCAGCAATCACATGTTCTACGCGGCAGCTCAAGCCTTGGCTGAACAAGTCGACGACGAAGACCTGGTTAATGGCAAACTGTTCCCCGGACTCGACAGGATTCGTGATATTTCCAGCCAGGTAGCAGCCGCCGTCGGTACGGTAGGTTTTAAGCAGGGACTCACCGACATGCAACGACCCCATGATCTGCTGAAGTACATTCATGGGTGTATGTTCTATCCACATTACGTCCCTTATGTACCTGTCTGAAGGTCTGATCTGCCACAGATTTAACAATGATAATTCTCTGTCATGCCATTTTTTTTGTTAATCTTCCTGTTCTGGAGAATGCAGGTATGACGGGTAACGAACTCCCCGGGACACGGAGCTAACAGTGAAACTGGAACTGGACCATCTGCGCCAACTGATTCCCCTGGATAATCTTGGGCGGAAAAGCCTGAACTACGTACTAAACAACATAACGATAATCTCCCTGAAACAGGGAAACGTCTTGTTCAGGATTGGCGACACCCAGCAATACACCTTTTATCTGCTGCATGGCGCAATTCGCATGAAAGACGCCAAAGGCTCCCGGGTGATCATAGAAAGCGGCACAGATCGCGGCCGCTACGCCCTCAGCAACTTGTTGCCGCGCCAATTCCACGCACGCATCGCATCCGTGGAAGCCATCGTGCTGCGTATCGACAAGGAACTGCTGGACAAAGAGATCGCCTGGGGCCAGCTCGCGCAAGCAAATGCTGCCGACAACGATTTACAGGAAAACGAGTGGAAAATTGAACTACTGCGTACACCGGCATTTGCCCGCCTGCCCATGAGCAGCGTGCAGACCCTGTTCGATGAGTTGGAGGAAGTTTTCTGCAAAGCCGGTAAAGTCGTGGTCAAGGAAGGCCAGTCCGGTGATTACTACGATATTATCCGCAACGAGAGTTGGAGACGAGCGCCTCGTCGCCGAAACCGGAAGGGGCCTGAAGCG
>RRYU01005730.1_pt1 | contig 18325 bp, 9 predicted proteins | sample 2162651 | NCBI WGS metagenome assembly RRYU01 (sample SAMN10267283, study PRJNA491782) | microbial mat metagenome | isolation source: biomat in the production well | place: Japan: Minami-Kanto gas field, natural gas well KTG3 | collected 2017-06 | reverse complement strand
TGCTGCAATATGCCCTGATGGGATGGAGGATAGATTACACTTGTTTATGGATTTTGCCAGGGAGTTGCAATTGGATGAGGTGCCTGACCCGTACTATGGGGGCAAGTCTGGCTTTGATCGGGTTTTCAAGATGATAGAAGTTGCAGCTGCCGGACTGCTAGAAGATGTACGTAGACGTCTTGGTGATTAAGTCATACTGAGCGAACTAGTGTTCCTGATAGGGGTTACTATCTAAGCTCAAATACAAAAACGCCCCGAATAATACGAGGCGTTTTTAGTTATTGTGCTGTTCTACTATTCCTGGCTATTGCTCGGTTTAGACAATTCTGAACCCTCACTACTTGGTGACATAGTTTTAGTGCCACTATCAGTAGATGTTGTAGCAGAGCTTGCAGGATTATCCCGTTTCTTTGTCTCTATCAACCGTGGTGCAGGACTGTCTTTTATCGGCTGCTTCTGGACCGGCTTTACCTGAACCGGCTTAGGAGCAGGCTTTGGTTCCGGTTTTGGGACAACTTCCTGAACTGGATTGTCCCGCACCTTTGTCTCAATAAGCTGTGGTGTTGGCATGTCTTTCTTCGGCTGTTCCTGAGACGGTTTTACCGCAACTGGCTTAGGTGCTGGTTTTGTCTCTGGTTTTTTGGCAACCTCTTGAGTTGTTTTATTCTGCGCTTTGGTCTCCACTAGCTGTGACGTTGGCTTTGATTCGCTAACATCTGCACCTACTACAACACTGGCTGTAGGTGTGGGAGTCTGACTTGATTCAGACTCTGATGCCGCATCTGTGTTCTCCCTGCGGACCGGTCTATCTGATCGAGGCCTACGTTGCCCTCTGCGACGGGTACCTGATCTGCGCTGAGTTGTTTCACCTTCGGTTCTGTCATGCTCATTATTCTGAGGCTCAACATTCTCCGGTTTATGTTCTGTTATTTGTCCATCAGAACCCTGTTGTTGTTCTGTTGTAGATGTCTTTTGATCTTGGGTATTACGACCGCGGCGTCTGCGGCCTCCACGACGACCACGTCGTGCGCTCGAACTTCTCTGTGGTTGATCAGCGGTTTTGGCTTCGGCATTTACATCTACTCCGTCACCAGTTGAAGCTGTAGGCGCTGTGGCCGGTTCGTTAGCCTTGACTTGTTGCTGGCTTACGTTGCCGCTTTTTCTCTTATCTTGCGAAGTATTCGTACGTCGCTTGGCCTGACTCTCAGAGCCATCTTTCCTTGTACGGTTGTTTCGTCCCCGGTTGTTGCTAGTTGGTTTGCGCCTCGGTTCTTGCTGTTTGGGTTTTTCTATCTCGGGCGACTCGGCTTCTGCGTTGTTGCCAATGATGGCACTCATAATGCGTTTGATCAGTCCGGGTTTTGCTTGCGTGTCTTTTTGAGCTGGTTTCTTGGCGGCTGGCTTCGGTGCTAGCGCAACTTGATTTATCCTTTTTACCGCAGGCTCTTCATTTTTTATTTCTTTCGGCTTGATATGTTCAGGGACATCAGCTTCTGGTTGAACCGTCATCTGGTAACTAGCTGTTTCAGAGTCATGCTCAGGAAGGTCCTGGCTGCGGATACGCTCGATCTCGTAGTTAGGTGTCTCAAAATGACTGTTAGGTACTAGAACCACATTGACCGACTGTCGGTTTTCTATTTCATGTACTGCCTCTCGCTTCTCATTCAGCAGGAAGGTAGCTACATCTACCGGAAGTTGGGCAATGATGCGGGCTGTCTGGTCCTTCATTGCCTGTTCTTCAATGACACGTAAAACAGACAGTGAGAGTGACTCTACGCCTCGGATATAACCGTGGCCTTTACAGCGAGGGCATACTAGTTGACTTGATTCACCTAGTGATGGGCGCAGTCGTTGACGGGACATCTCCAGCAGGCCAAAGCGTGAAATACGTCCTATCTGAACTCTGGCTCTATCCTGTTTCATAGCCTCTTTAAGACGGGTTTCTACTGCTCTTTGGTTTCTGGCAGGACCCATGTCGATAAAATCGATCACGAATAGTCCGCCCATATCGCGTAGTCGTAGCTGCCGTGCTACTTCATCTGCTGCCTCAAGGTTGGTATTCAGAGCTGTGTCTTCGATATCAGAGCCCTTGGTGGCGCGGGAAGAGTTGATGTCCACGGAGGTTAGGGCCTCTGTGTGATCAATCACTATAGATCCACCGGATGGTAGGCGAACCTCTCGCTGGAAGGCAGATTCAATCTGACTCTCGATCTGGTAGCGGGTAAAGAGTGGAACCTCATCCTGGTAATGACGAACTTTTTTCAGATTCTGAGGCATGACCTGCTGGATAAATTCGCAGGCCTCCTGGTGTACGTCTGGGTGGTCGATTACGATCTCGCTGATATCTGCCCGCAGATAGTCGCGGATGGACCGAATAATTACATTGCTCTCCTGATATATTAGGAAAGGTGCCCGCTTTTCTTTAGAAGATGTTTCTATTGCAGACCAGAGTTGGAGCAGATAATTTAGATCCCACTGTAATTCATCTTCACTCTTCCCAACTCCCGCGGTTCTTACGATCAAGCCCATGCCGTCTGGTATGGTGAGGTTGCTCATGGCCTCGCGCAATTCATTGCGGTCACTGCCTTCAATACGGCGGGATACGCCACCAGCGCGTGGGTTGTTTGGCATCAGAACCAGATAGCGTCCAGCCAGGGAAATAAAGGTGGTAAGGGCGGCACCTTTGTTGCCGCGCTCCTCTTTTTCCACCTGGACTACGATCTCCTGACCTTCTTTTATCGCGTCCCTAATGTTGACTCTTCCCTGGGATTTTGCAGCATCTTCTGAGAAGTAGCTGCGTGAGATCTCCTTCATTGGCAGAAAGCCATGGCGTTCTGCGCCATATTCAACAAACACCGCTTCCAGACTAGGTTCTACTCTGGTAATCCTGGCTTTGTAAATATTGGCTTTTTTCTGTTCGCGACCGGAGGTTTCTATATCGAGGTTGTAGAGCTTTTGGCCATCAACAATGGCCACACGCAACTCTTCTGGCTGAGTTGCGTTTATCAGCATGCGTTTCATTAATAATCCTTTTGCGCACTACACATCCCCTATACCCATCTGCCTAAGGCATGCTGAGGTTAAGGGTAACGAGTGGGTTCCCATTGGGAACTATCGAAAGATGCCGGAATACCAAGTTATGTTGGTCTCGTCAGCTTATCTACTCAGTGACTGGCAGAAATCCGGTTCACTGATGCCGATTTTTCCACTCTTTGTGGTACGTAGTTAAATTGTTTCAAAACACCGTCAAACTGACGGGTTGCCTTTTTGATCAAGCCTGGATCGGCGCTCTTGTTTAGGGCCTAATATGGACCTGCGGTAGCAGCGTCTAGGGGCTTGATCTGGCGCGAGCTTTTGTCGGAGCTGCGCCAAAAATCTTAAACGTGAAGCAGTCACCAGTGGAATGACATCTCTGTAACTGCTCCATAGATGACTATAAGGATACCAGGGGAATAACACTACTCGCCTTAAGGTATTAATCTGATAGCCAACGACTGATGATAACAGCCTTAAACTGGCGCATCAAATGGTCACTAACTGGTATCATATGCAAATGTCAGAAATCAAAGAGAAATCATACCCCGTCAGGCAAGTGCCAGTGGAAGCAGGTTACCAGGGTCAGAGGCTGGATAATTTCCTGCTCACGATGCTTAAGGGAGTACCTAAAAGCTATGTTTACCGCATCGTAAGGAAGGGTGAGGTCCGGGTAAACAAGGGACGTACCAAAGTAAGTTATCGTATACAAGAAGGAGATATTATACGCATCCCTCCGGTACGTATGGCAGAGAAAGATGCCCCACATAGACCTGGCGACAGGACCCTTGATGCCCTGAGGCAGTCAATCATATATGAAGATAAGCGACTGTTGGTGTTGAATAAACCATCTGGATTGGCTGTTCATGGGGGTAGTGGTCTTAAGTTTGGGGCCATTGAAGCGATACGCCTGATGAGACCAGAAGAGCAGCAACTTGAATTGGTACACAGGCTGGATCGAGATACCTCGGGATGCCTTATGATCGCAAGGCGTCGCAGCGCTCTGCGAACCCTGCATGAACTACTGCGAACCAATGGAATCGATAAACGCTATCTGGCGCTGGTTGCCGGCCATTGGAAACGTGACCGTGAGACTGTGGATGCGCCTTTGGCAAAGAATCAGCTCCAGGGAGGTGAGAGAATAGTAAGGGTTGATCCAGATGGTAAGCCGGCGCTTACTCGTTTTCGGGTAATGGAACGTTTTGCTGATGCGACTCTGGTTGAAGCGGAACTTATGACCGGGCGAACCCATCAGTTGCGAGTACATCTAGCTCATCTGGGAACCCCAATTCTTGGAGATGAGAAATACGGAAACGACACAGCCAACCGTTACATGAAGAAGCAAGGCTTGAAGCGGCTATTTTTGCACGCAAAGTCACTTTCCTTTGAATGGACGGAAGAGGTGGGAAGGCTAAAGGTGGAGGCACCACTAGAGCTTGCGCTGGAACAGTTATTAAAGAAACTCAAGACATGAATAAGAGCAGGTTTACACTACTGGTTTTTGATTGGGATGGCACGCTGATGGATTCAGCCGCTAACATAATCGAATGTGTGCGTGAGGCCGCTATTGACCTGAACCTAAATATCCCCTCGGATGATTCCATTAGAAACATCATCGGTTTGGGACTGAAAGAGGCGGTAACAGAGATGTTTCCTGGTTCTGATGATGATCTGGTTTGGAAGGTAGTTGATCGTTACCGTGTTCATTTTTTGGATCAAAACAGAACGCCTTCAGAGCTGTTTCCAGGTGCGGAAGATACCCTGAGGGAACTTGCAGACATGGGATACCTAATGGCGGTGGCGACAGGAAAAGGGCGCGCAGGACTGGATAAGGTTTTCGATTACACTGGCCTCGGTGAGTTGTTTCACACATCTCGTTGTGCTGATGAGGGATTTTCCAAGCCGAACCCAGATATGCTGCTTCAGATAATGGACGAACTTGGGACTCAGGGCCATGAGACCCTGATGATTGGTGATACCGAATACGACATGCAGATGGCCCGTAATGCCAATGCTCATCGGCTTGGAGTCAGTTATGGGAGCCATGCCAGAGAACGTCTGATGCAGTCAGATCCTCTGGGCTGCCTGGATGATATCCGAGAGCTTACAACATGGCTGAATCGGTTTGGGTCGAGATAATAAATCTATCAATATAAACTAAGCGCATAGTATTTAGAGAACGAGGAACAGTATGGATAATAACGATCGAGATCAGAATGGACGAGACGGAAACGGTGCCTGGGAGAGAAAACTGATCCAGGAACTTGCTCTCTCCACCTTGAAAGAGAAGCGTAGATCTCGCAGGTGGGGTATCTTTTTTAAGTTTCTAACATTTGTCTATCTATTGGTATTGTTAAGTCTGCTTGTACCAGATGGGTTGCAGCAGGCAAAGATCACAGACGGGAAGCATACAGCAGTGGTTGATATAAATGGCGTGATCGCCGATGACACAGAGGCCAGTGCAGATAATGTAGTAACGGGATTACGAAATGCCTTTAAGAACAAGAATACTAAGGGTGTAATCCTACGCATTAATAGCCCTGGTGGAAGCCCGGTACAAGCGGGTTATATCAATGACGAGGTAATCCGTCTGAAGAAAAAATATCCAGAAATAAAAGTTTATGCAGTAGTGGCCGATATATGTGCATCTGGCGGATATTACATTGCAGTAGCAGCAGATCAGATATATGTGGACAAGGCCAGTATTGTTGGTTCCATCGGTGTTTTAATGAACGGATTCGGGTTTGTGGATGCGATGGAAAAAATTGGCGTTGAGAGACGTCTGCTTACCGCAGGTGAACATAAGGGCATATTGGATCCATTCTCTCCACAGAAGGAGTTTGACCGTGAACACATGCAGCGCATGCTGGGTCAGATTCATCGACAGTTTATCGACACGGTAAAACAGGGAAGGGGGGATCGTCTGAAGGATAATGACAAGATCTTTAGCGGTCTGTACTGGAGTGGCGAAGAGAGCATCAATCTCGGTTTGGCGGATGCCATCGGCAGTAGTAGTTATGTTGCCCGCGAGATTGTAGGAGCAGAGAACATTGTAGATTTCACCAGAAGTGAAGATCTGTTTGAACGCTTCGCAAAAAAACTGGGTGCAGGCGCGGCATCGGCATTCTCCGGTATGGTTGGTATAAGCAAAAGCATTAATTTGCGCTGAACATTAAGTAAATGAATAACAGATAGCTCTTATGATTACAGGTAGCTTTACGGGTCTTCTTAATAACGCCATATTATTGTTGGCGTTAGGTGTCATCTACGACGTTCTAGGATTGCGCTCCATTGCAAACAGACAGGTGCGCGAGGTGTTGTCTGGCCTTCTGATTGGGGGGATCGGCATTATGGTAATGCTGACCCCATGGGAATTAACCCCCGGCGTGTTCTTTGATACCAGGTCGATACTGCTCAGTCTTTGTGGTCTGTTCTTTGGCCTTATTCCAACACTTATTGCGCTGGTTATGACTGTCGCATTCAGGTTGTTTCAGGGCGGTGCTGGTGCCCTTGTCGGCTGTGTGGTGTTAATCGTTACAGCTGGGGTTGGTTTGAGTTGGCGCTACATGACCAGGCTTACTTACCAGTCACTTACCTGGTTGCAACTATACCTGTTTGGGCTGGTCACGCACCTGTTTATGCTGCTATGCATGTTTCTTTTACCTGAGAGTGTCAGGTGGAATGTTCTTGATGCAATCAGTCTTCCGGTTTTAGCTATCTATCCTGTCGCAACCATGCTTCTTGGATTGATCATCAGGCGACAACGTGACCGCCGTGCCGCTGAGAGGGCCATACAGACAAGTGAGAATAGGTTTAGATCGTTGTTTGAAAACTCTGAAGTGGCTATCTGGAATATCTGCTTTGCTGACGTATACGCAAGACTAAAAAAGTTGCGGGAACATGGTGTGTCTGATCTGCAACAATATGCACAAACTAATCCACAAGAGTTACTGGAGTTGATTTCAAAGATCAGGGTTGTTCAACTGAATAACGCATTTCTGAGATTATTTGGCGCAAAGTCTAAACATAAATTCCTGGAGTCGAAAGAAAAGCTGTTAACACCTGAAGTGATTGGTGTGTTTGTTGATGCCTTTTGCGCCATTTGGGACCGCCAAAAGTATTTTCGTGCTGAAGTAAGGTCGCAGACCTTAAGTGGTAAAGAGAAAACAATAATCATCTCAATGCCCATCCCTAACCGGGAAGAAGAATTTAATAGCGTTCCCGTCAGTATTCTTGACATTACAGAACTCAAGCAAGCAGAGGAGAGAATAATTACACTGTCACAGGCCGTTGAGCAGAGTCCGGTATCTGTAATGATCACGGATCCGAACGGGAATATTGAATACGTAAATAGCGCCTTTGAGCAACTAGCCGGGTACAGCGCATCTGAGGTAAAAGGAAAAAATCCAAGGATTCTGAAGTCTGGTAACAACCAGCCGGAAGAATATAAAAAGCTCTGGTCAACCATATCAACAGGTGGGGCCTGGCAGGGAGAATTTCAGAACAAGAAAAAAAATGGAGATATATTTTGGGAAAATGCGCATATTGCGCCCGTATTAGATGGAGACGGCACTATCCGTCACTATCTTGCAGTCAAGGAAGACATTACCCGCCAGAAAGAGCAGGACCAACGAATACTTCATCAAGCACATTTTGACAGTCTTACTGATTTACCTAACAGGTTTCTTTCGCTCGACAGATTAACGCAATTGATAAAGGATTCAGAACGCAACAATACCAAAGTTGCTGTGCTGTTTCTGGATCTGGATGATTTTAAAAAGATAAATGACACTCTTGGCCATGACGCTGGCGATAGGTTGCTGGAACAAGCTGCCGATCGGTTGAAGGAAGCTGTACGTGAAGGAGATACCATAGGTCGTTTGGGTGGAGACGAGTTCATAATGATATTAGGTGGGTTGACCGATGTTATGAATGCGCGCCCAGCTGCTGAGAATCTATTGAATAGATTTAGAACCCCTTTCAATTTGGATGGACGCGAACTGATTTTAAGTGTGAGTATAGGAATCTCCATCTACCCGGATGATGGTGACTCTACGGTTGAACTATTGCGTAGTGCCGACACAGCCATGTATTGCTCTAAGGACCAGGGGCGCAACACATATAACTATTTTACCAAATCCATGAATAAGGATGTTTCCAGACGCTTAATGCTTGAAGAGAAATTGCACGGAGCCTTAGAGAGAGGTGAGTTCTATCTGTGTTATCAGCCAATAATAGAGATAAAGAATCGTAGAGTGATGGGTTGCGAGGCGTTGTTGCGTTGGAATAACCCAGTAGTAGGAAATATTTTGCCTGATGAGTTTATACCAATAACAGAGCAGACAGGTTTGATCGTACAGATAGGCAGGTTCGTGTTAGCAGAAACGCTGCGTATGGCTGCCAAGTGGCAGAATTCCTACTCTCCTGATTTCATAGTTGCGGTAAATCTATCACCGCGCCAGTTTCGTGATCCACAGTTGATTGATGATATTAACAATATATTGAAAGTCTCCGGCATTGCGGCTGATTCGCTGCATCTAGAAATTACCGAGGGTGTGTTGTTGAACGGTATCTCGCACACGGATGCCTCCTTGAACACTTTAAATGAATTGGGAATAAACATTGTCATGGATGATTTTGGTACTGGTTACTCTTCGCTTAATTATCTGCGCAGATATCCGTTTAACACCTTGAAGATAGATCGCGAATTTGTGAGTGATATAACCTATGACATGGGAGATCGTGAGCTGGTAAATGCAGCGATAGTTATGGCCCATAGTCTGGATCTGAAGGTTGTAGCAGAAGGTGTGGAGACTGAAGAACAACTTGCTTATCTGGAGAGTCAGGGATGCGACTATGCCCAAGGTTATCTATTTAGCAAGCCAGTGTCTCCAGCAGAGCTGACTGCCTTGCTTGAGGAGCAGGTGTGCTCGTCAGAGTGATTGATAAAAGCTAAATGAGTACTTCGTTCGCTATATTAAAAGGACCGGAGGGACATGTGAAGAGAGACATCTCGGATGTTGGTGGGCGGTACTGGGTTCGAACCAGTGACCCCTGCCGTGTGAAGGCAGTGCTCTCCCGCTGAGCTAACCGCCCAGTATAAGCTTTCACTGGAGGGTCAGATCTTACTTCATACCTCGTTTTGTCTCAAGATTGGCCGTATATTCTGGGCGACCCATATATATTAAAGTGACTGGGTTAGGCCTCGCTCGACTAAGCGAACAATAGCGGAAACCAGAATAAAATCTGCCCAATTCGATCAATATACTGATCAAAAAATCATCTGGTCTGCTAAAATGCCGCTCTTTTGACCAACAAAGACAAATCATTCATGACCATATGCACCCGTTTTGCCCCTAGCCCCACCGGTTATCTGCATGTAGGCGGAGCTCGCACAGCTCTTTTTTCCTGGCTTTACGCACGCAAGCACGGCGGGCAGTTTATTCTAAGAATTGAAGATACCGACCTGGAACGCTCCACCGCGGAGTCCGTGAATGCGATCCTGGAGGGAATGACCTGGTTGGGCCTTGAGTATGACCAGGGCCCGTTCTATCAGACCGAACGGTTTGATCGATACAATGAGGTAATCCAGCAACTCTTAGATCAGGGCTTGGCCTATCGCTGCAATTGTTCCCGTGAAAGACTTGATGCAATGCGTGACGAGGCCATGAAGAGAAAGGCCAAGCCACGCTATGATGGACATTGTCGTCACCTAGATATAGATCCGAGCGAACCACACGTGATCAGATTTCGTAATCCTGAAGACGGAGTAGTGGTGGTAGATGATCTGGTACGTGGACGTGTGGCCTTCGGCAACGAAGAGTTGGATGATCTTATTATTAAACGCACCGATGGTTCGCCTACCTACAATCTGACCGTCGTGGTGGATGACATGGACATGGATGTCAATGTAGTAATACGTGGGGATGATCACCTGAATAATACTCCGCGTCAGATAAATATTTTGCGTGCTTTGGGTCAGGAGCCACCAAAGTACGCCCATGTACCGATGATCTTGGGAGATGACGGTGCCCGCCTGTCCAAACGACACGGTGCAGTGAGTGTGATGCAATATCGGGAGGAGGGATTCCTGCCTGAGGCATTGCTGAATTATCTGGTTCGACTTGGCTGGTCTCATGGTGATCAGGAGATCTTCTCATTGGATGAGATGATCGAACTGTTCGATATAGATGCGGTAAACAAGGCGGCATCCACCTTCAACACCGAAAAGCTATTGTGGTTGAACCAATACTATATAAAGAGTAGTGATCCGGCGCGGATCGCCCACTTATTAAGCCCGCACATGGGTAAGCTGGATATAGATCCAAGCCAGGGCCCCGATCTGGTGGATGTGGTTAGAGCGCAACAAGAGCGCGCCAAGACCTTGGTGGAGATGGCTGAGATAAGCGCTTTCTTTTATAAAGACTTTGATGAGTACGACGAGAATGCGGCAAAGAAGAATCTGCGCCCGGTCGCCAGAATTCCTCTGGAGAAGTCACTGGAAGCATTACAGGGGCTGGAGGAGTGGACTCCGGAAAAGCTGCATCAACTGGTTGAAGATGTTTCGGAGTCTCTAGAGTTGAAAATGGGCAAGGTGGCACAACCTCTGCGAGTTGCTGTGGTAGGGCGAGCCGCATCTCCTGGGATTGACGATACTTTATATCTGGCTGGAAAAGACGCATGTATACGACGCATCAAGCGGGCGCTGGAATATATAAGTAAGCGTGAAGAGAGCAATTAGCCAGGCCGGTTATAGATTATTAATCTAAGACCAAAGTTCGAATTACTTTAACCAAGAATTAGACATATGAGCGAGCAGGAAAAAACAGCGCCAACCAATTTTATCCGCCAGATTATCGACGCGGATCTACAGGCTGGAAAGAATGATGGCCGTGTACACACACGTTTCCCGCCTGAACCTAACGGCTATCTGCATATCGGCCATGCCAAATCCATCTGTCTGAATTTTGGTATCGCCAGAGATTATGCTGGTGGCAAGTGCAACCTGCGCTTTGATGACACCAATCCTCACAAGGAAGATGTGGAGTACGTGGAGTCGATTAAGGAAGATGTGCGCTGGCTGGGTTTTGACTGGCAAGACCGCCTGTTCTATGCGTCAAACTATTTTGAGCATCTGTATAGTTTTGCCCTGGAGCTGATTAAAAGCGGCAAGGCATATGTGTGTGATCTTAACGCAGAACAGACTCGGGAGTACCGTGGCACCTTGACCGAGCCGGGCAAAGAGAGTCCCTATCGCAAGCGCTCGGTGGAAGAGAACCTGGAACTGTTCGGTCACATGCGGGCCGGCGAGTTTGAGGATGGGTCAAAAGTGCTGCGGGCCAAGATCGATATGGCCTCACCCAATATGAATATGCGAGATCCTACCTTGTACCGGATTCGTCATGGTGTGATCCACCACCAGACCGGTAGCGAGTGGTGTCTCTATCCAATGTATGACTTCACCCATCCGATATCTGATGCCATAGAGGGCATCACTCACTCCATATGCACACTGGAGTTTGAGGACCATCGCCCGCTATACGACTGGGTGCTGGATAACATCAGCATAGATTGTCACCCCCAACAGATTGAGTTTTCGCGCCTGAACCTGCAATACACCGTAATGAGCAAACGCAAGCTTACCCAACTGGTGAGTGAAGGTCGGGTGAATGGCTGGGATGACCCCAGGATGCCGACCATTGCCGGACTGCGCCGACGCGGGTATACACCCGGTTCTCTTCGTGCCTTCAGCGACCGTATCGGTGTTACCAAGTCAGACAACTCGGTGGAGATGGGAATGTTGGAAGCATGTATCAGAGAAGATCTGGACAGCAACGCGCCTCGTGCCATGGCTGTTCTGAATCCGCTCAAGATAGTGCTTGAAAACTACCCTGAAGGCCAGGTTGAAGAACTACAGGCACCAAACCATCCCAAGGATGAGTCCATGGGCAGCCGAACTCTTAAATTCACCCGGGAGATCTACATAGACAGGGACGACTTTCGGGAAGAGGCCAACAAGAAATACAAACGTATGGTCGCCGGCGGTGAGGTACGTTTGCGTAACGCTTATGTAATAAAGTGTGAGCATGTAATCAAAGACGACAACGGTGAGATCACAGAATTGCGCTGTAGTTATGACCCAGGCACCTTGGGTGCAAACCCCGTAGGCCGCAAGGTAAGGGGAGTGATTCACTGGGTATCTGCCAGTGAGGGTGTGAAGGCAGAAGTACGGTTGTATGACCGTTTGTTCAGTCACCCCACGCCTGATGCGGATAAACAGGTAGAATCATTCATATCTCATCTGAATCCTGAGTCTTTGACGACTCTGAGTGAGTGCGTTGTAGAGCCAAGCATCGCCCAGGCTGGACCTGGAACTGGCTTCCAGTTTGAGCGCGAGGGTTATTTTTGCGTGGATAACAAAGATTCTGGACCTGGAAAACTCGTATTTAATCGCACGGTAACACTACGTGACTCCTGGGCCAAGATTGAAATGGATGGGAAATAAAGCCACATATTCAAACCGTATTGGTAATATTTATCGAATAACGGCTAGACAAAACTGCCCGCTTCGCCTAATATTCGCGTCTTGTTTTTCAGGGGCCATAGCTCAGCTGGGAGAGCGCTACACTGGCAGTGTAGAGGTCGACGGTTCGATCCCGTCTGGCTCCACCAGACAAAAGAAATACGGTCAATTCGATGGGGCCGTATTTTCTTAAAGCAAAGTTTTACTGTCCCCATCGTCTAGAGGCCTAGGACACTGGCCTTTCACGCCGGTAACAGGGGTTCGAACCCCCTTGGGGACGCCATCTTATCCCCCAGATTGATGCCAATACGGTAATCAATCTGGCATTCGTGAGTTTGTCTAACTCACCGCGATGGAGCAGAAATTGCTGGTCCGTACCGGGTGGTCGGTATTGAAATGTTTGGAGGCAGCGGCAAGTTCCAATGTAGTAGTGGTCGCTAGTATCAAGTTTGAAGTGCGACAAAAACAGTTAAATCACCTCCGGCATAGCCGGAGGTGATTTAACTAGAGCCTGCTCAGAAACCCTAACCTATTGATAATGTAAAATAAACACCCGGTTTTATGGTACAATAATGCACGGAAAACGGGCTCACAAAGAAAAAAAGCGTGCACTTATGATCCGATATCGCAGCGAAAAACAACTGTCACTGGCCGAATTCGACTGGCCGTTCCAAACGGCACTTGATAAGAACAATCGATGGGTCAAGATGAGTGAATGCATACCATGGGATGCGCTGGCTGAAGGGTACTACCAAGGGCTTACTGAGACACAGGGGCGACCAATCAAGGATGCTCGTTTGGTCATTGGTGCGGTGATCATCAAGCACAAGTTGTGTCTCTCAGATAGAGAGACCGTTGCACAGATTCAGGAAAATCCATATCTCCAATACTTTGTTGGCTTGCCTGGTTATCAAATGGAACAGCCGTTTGCACCATCATTTTTTGTGGAGATCCGTAAACGGATGGGGCAATCAGTGTTTGATTTGTTTCAGGTGGCTATCATCAACTCCGTAGAAGAGGTAAAGGCCAGGCATAAGAAAGCCACCGGCAGAAAGTCGGATGGGGATGATGACAACGAGCCGCCAGCAACATCAAGTGGAGGATCAGAAAACAGAGCGCCGGAACCACAGGGCAAACTGATCCTGGATGCCACTGTTACGCCCCAAGCAATCCGCTACCCCACTGACCTGGGTCTGCTGAACGAAGCCAGAGAGTTCAGTGAACAGATTATCGATCTGCTCTATCCGAAGACGGATAGAACCAAGAAGCCGAGAACATACCGTCGGAAGGCACGCAAGGCGTACTTGGCGATCGCAAAGCAGAGACGGCCATCTGGTAAGGTGCGGCGTCATGGAATCAAACAGCAGTTACAGTATCTACGCCGCAACCTGGGGCATATAGAGCAATTACTGGGATACTGGCCGGAAGGTTCACGCTTACCACTACCTCGGTGGCTGTTGTATCGCTATTGGGTGATCCAGCATGTATATGCCCAGCAGTGGGAGATGTATCGAAACAAGAGTAGGCGTTGTGATGACCGCATAGTGAGCATTAGCCAACCCTATGTGCGCCCGATCATTCGTGGCAAGTTGAACAAGCCGGTAGAGTTTGGAGCAAAGATCAGCGCCAGCCTGAATGGTGATGGCATCTGCTGTGTAGATCATCTTCGCTGGGATGCCTTTCATGAAGGCAGTGACCTGAAAAGCCAGGTAAAAGCATATTGTGCTCGTCATGGTCATTATCCAGAGGTTGTGCTGGGTGATCCTGCATACGGTACGCGGGAAAACCGACGTTACCTCAAAGGACAGGGTATTCGATTTGCAGGCAAGCCACTGGGACGCCCAAGAAAAGTTACCGAAATAAACCGGGAAGAGCTGAAACGGTTGAAGGCACAGCGACGCGAAGATTATCTGCAACGCATACCAATCGAAGGAAAGTTTGGTCAAGGCAAGAATGGCTACCGTCTCAACTACATTCGGGCGAAGCGGGCCGATACCAGCGTTGCCTGGATCAATAGTATCTTCCTGGTGATGAACCTGCTGATCCTGTTGAGGATCTTTTTTGCGCTTTGTAGAGGTAGTGTTGCTGTGGTTCCATGGGTACTGCATTCAATCTGGCGGAGACTACTTCGTCACTTGGAAAAATGTCTGGCAGTCAGTAGTGTATCTGGTCGGTCTATGAATGTGGTGTGCTGACTTACTGAGCAGGCTCTAACTACTGCCAGTTCATAGCCCCAGGATTAACCGTTCTTCAGTATTACCTACTTTGGTATTTGTTGAGTTTTGTGGACGTCTGCCTTTGCTTACAAGTCCATCAATTTCATGTTTCTTATAAAGCCTCCACCACTTTCGTAATGTTGGCCTTGAAACTCCACATCGCCGACAAACAAAGCCTGCATCTCCAGACTCTTCTATGGAGGCGAACCCACATTGATCGTTGCTGAATTTCTCTGTTCATAGCTACCCATAATAGTGAAGCGATGACTATGGACCACACAATTTAGAAGATATACTTCTTGACAGAAAGCATTATTCTAATGTATCAATAGGGTCGCCAAGTCAATAAAAATTTAAGCTGTAACGAAAAACACCAATAAACAATAATTAAGCACACGGATTAGTGTGTGAGGGATCCGACACTTCTTTAATTTTTAATCATAGAATAAATGATTTCGTGCGTGAGTACGTGTACGCAAAAATGGGATGTTGTTGGGCAGGTTTAGATAGGATGTCTACCATGTTAGGGACAATTTAATTGAGAGCTTGGAGCATTAAAGGGCTGCTTCAATTCTGGATCACACTTGCCTGTTTAGGCTGTGCTGGATACGCAATAGCGGGTATTGAGGTTGATATTCGCTCGGGCCGCAATATTACGGCCAGTAGTAACCGGGTCAGTTATATTGCGGCGATTGCGGACTGTAGCGGTGTTGCTTCAATTTCTGCCGCCGCAGGCTCCTTTCAGAACGAATTCTCCGTTGAAGAAACCACTCGCAATTACAGTACTTCGCTAGGGTGCCAGGTTGGCTTTGAAGCTGATGGCCCCGGACTACTCCAGCCCCAGGTAACGCTTACCTTCCGTGACGGCGTCACACAGACTCATGCGGAGACCTTCCAGGTCGATACTGTTCAACCATCAATCTCTCTCAATAATGTTGCGCTGAGCCTGGCAGATGGTCAGCAATACCTTGTAGTAACTGTTGACGTGGAGGAGGACACCGACCTCAGCTACCTTAGTTTCTCTGCAACTGGGATACGGGCGTCGGATCTTCGTGCTGCGGGCGGCGTGGTAGATAAGGCCAAGGAAAGTGCTTTCGCCTCTAGCGGCGAAGCAAAAAGGGTCTATCCGGAGCGGGAGTCCCAGCAATCCTTTACCCTGTCCTTGCCGGTAACGGAACATCTTACTCCGGCGGAGATTTCGCACGACGGTGTGGTTCTGCTGGATGTTGCGGCCGTAGATGCGTCGGGCAATCAGGGAAGCTTCTCAACCATAGCCTTCACTGGTGCAGACGTAGTCGAAGAGGCAAGCGCACTGACTGCTAGCCCAGCTAAGATTATTTTCACCAATCTGCTTGAAACCGCCGCAGTTGTACCTACGGTTGATTTTCAATTCAGGGGACCTACGGCGCTGCCTGGATTGGGTACTGACATAACCTATTCATCCAGTCGGCCCGATCTGGTAGCTGTTACGCCCGGCGGTATCGTATATCCGTTGAAAGAGACAAATGGTGAACCAGTATCGATCACCGTGACCTATCCCGGACTGGGTCCAGTGGATATCCCGGTCGAGACTGATCCTAGCAAAATGCTGGTTTCGCTGGAGATGCAGTCGCTTGATCAATACGGACAATTCGTCATCGACCATCTCAATGGGTGGGCTGATCTACCCAAGGTCATTGCCGTATTCGATGACGGATCAAAGACCGAAATTAGCCAGCAGTTCGGACTCCGGTATTCCCTCGGTCCAGGCACAACCGGACTGCTGGAAATGGATGAGAAAGGGCGGTTGTTGGCACGGGCGGTAATTCCCGAAATGTCACCGCTGCTGCTTACGGTTCAGCTGGAGAATCAACTGGCTGTAAAAGCAAATATTCCGGTGAGGGCGATTGATGCCCTTCCTGAGCTCAAATTTGCGCCGCCCTCCAGGGTTGAAGTGGGAACTGAGCTGGTATTGAAGGCAGAAGTTTCTGATGATGTTGCGGTCAAAGAGGTGCGGTTCCTTATGGACGGGGCTCCGATCGGCATACGTTTGACCGAACCTTATGAGGTTTCGTTACCGTTAGGAGAGGACTTTAGCAACCGTTCACTCTCATTTACGGCCGTGGTCATAGATAGTGCCGGTCAAACGACCATGTCCGAAGAGAAGACGGTTAAAATAACGCCCAAGCGCAAGATAACTATCCCTGGTTTGGAATGGGAGTCGCCTAGAGAATTGCAACGCGTGGTTGGCGGCAGCCTCATGCGCCTTCAGCTTGCCAGGGCGATTAACCCGATTGAGGGATATGATCACATCAGCTATGTCGATTTTTACCTTGATGGTAGTCTGGTTGGGACAAGTCGCTATCCACGTATTGAGGAACGTAAAATACCGAAACCAACCGGTGGCGAGGAAAAGGTCTATTTTGAGATATGGCGCCTGGATTACACCGTAGAAAGCCCATCGACCGATGAAACGTCTCGGGCAGTATATGGTGTTATTCATGTCAACAGGGATCATTCAAAGCAGGTGCCCAGTAGGCTGGTTCGGCTGATTAAGAATCAGCCACCCGCGGTGCGGATGATTGAACCAGTCGTGGGCGCAAGTATAAGTGTAGGTCAAACGCTGAAAGTTGTTGCGGAAGTGAGTGATGATACCTTAGCACAAGGTACCCGAATTGAGTTGTGGTTGAATGACCGACTTTTTGATTCCTATTTTTACACGGACGATGAAAATAAGTTCTATGATGCCAACGATGTGCAGAGCGCTAACCATAGCTTCAAACTGCCGATCTCAGAAGAACTGATAGGTACCGCGCTTCGTCTGCAGTTTCGGGTGATCGATAAGGGCGAAGAGATTGCGCAGACAACAATAGTCCGTGTGCCTGTAAAAGGTGATCAGCCGCCGACTGTTTCCCTGAGTCATCCAGTATCTGGCGCACATGTGGTGTCCGGACTGCCGCTTGAGCTAAGAGCAGATGCTGCCGATGATGTTGCTATCAAACGCGTTAATTTTTTTGGGTCTACGCGGAAACGTGTGGGTAAGATTCGAGTCGGCGGCAGTGTAACACATTGAAATCATATGCATATTCAGATGTTGCATGTTGTGAAAAAATACTTTCATTTTTCAGTTAGGCTAACGCCATGAAAAACCCCAAGACAATCAGGTCGCTTTTTGCATTCCCTGGCTTCACCGCCAAGTCAAAATTGGTAGGTGTTTTTGGTGACAGGCATGCCCGAGTAATCCAACTCAAAAGGCGAAAAAAACAGCCATCTGTTCTCGCTGTGGCCACCGGTGCCGGAAGCGTTACGATAAGAAGATCATGCGGGTACGTGATCTCTCGGTTGCCGGTTGGCGGATCTACCTGGAGTTCGAGCGCTGGCGTGTCAGTTGTCCTGGGTGTGACGGCGTGCATGTAGAGCATCTGGACTGGCTGGCAAAGAACCCTCGCTATACTCAGCGCTTTGCCATGCATGTGGGCAAGCTGTGTCGGGATATGCCGAACAAGACGGTTGCCGAGATGGAGCGTCTTCACCATAGTACGGTGAAGGATCTCGATAAGCTTTACATGCAAAA
>RRYU01005512.1_pt1 | contig 18334 bp, 11 predicted proteins | sample 2162651 | NCBI WGS metagenome assembly RRYU01 (sample SAMN10267283, study PRJNA491782) | microbial mat metagenome | isolation source: biomat in the production well | place: Japan: Minami-Kanto gas field, natural gas well KTG3 | collected 2017-06 | reverse complement strand
GGCGTTCAGCGCCCGGACATGGCCTGCGGGCAGCTCGTCGCTGGTTGTTCACATGATGACGAACGAAATGGCGCTGAGCGTCGTGGTAACGAGCAAGAGCCGCCTGGCCATAAGACTCTGTTGGCCCTGTTTCCGACGGCGCTGCTGCTTGAGCATGGCCACGCCCTCCTGGGATTGGGGCGTGGCGGGACAATCCCCGCAGCTTAGTTATATGCCTCTAGCGCCGTATGCAGCACCTGAAGCTGACGTTGAATTTCTTCAGTCTGTTCTTGCAATGCGCTACGCTCTTGGGAACCCAGTTCGTCGGTGCGTTCGCTGGCGCGGCGCAGTTTGCGGCTGAGGCTGGTGCAATCTTCAAGCAGGGTTTGATACCAGCGCGGGTTGGTGCTTGGGGCGGCGGCCCCGCCAAGGAGTTCGTTGCTGCTGGCGCGGGCGACGAGACGGGCCACGGTGGCGGCGTCAATCCCGCTGCGTCGCGGCGATTCGACGCTGCGTGTGGTCTCTTCTTCGGCCAACTGGCGGCTACTCAACGCCCGTTCGGCGGCGATAGCGCGTAGGCGCTGCAAAACCTTGGCGCTCTGTTCGCTACTGATGTGGCCCTGGTGCAGCGCATCGAGCAGTGGGAGCAGTTGGCGCTCTTGCAGACGCAGTAGCGCTATCAGTTGCTGCTGTTCGGGCGGGAAGGCGAGCATACGTAGCAACTGGTAGGCCCGCGAGCGTTTGATGCTCAACTTGGTGGCTACGTTGCCCACCGCAACCTGCTCGCCCCCCATGGCTTCCCGCAGTTGCTGCAGCGTCCACGCACGCTCGATGTCGCTAAAGCTCTCGCGCGCCTCGTTCTCGGCAAACTGGAGCGCGATGCGGTCGAGGGGGGCGGGTGGCTCGACGACAATCGCTTCAAGCTGCGCGAGGCCCACCAGGTGCGCGGCGGTCCAACGGCGCTGGCCGATGAGAATCAGGTAGCGTGCGGCAGGAAAGGTTTCGCTGCTGCCGCGATAGACGACGATGGGTTGAATTTGGCGCTCACGCAGCGAGGCGCCCAGTTCGCGCAGTTCAGCCACGAGTTCTTCATATTCGGGCGGTGTTTCGCCCGCAACCAGCAACTGGTTGGGCAGGGGCAACATACGCGGCTGGCGCATGCCTTGGCGCAGTTCAGGGGCGATCTGGACGACCGGAAGCTGTTCAAGGGTGCGCCCGGCCACGAGGCTATCGAGTTGCGGCCCCAAGAAGTGTTGGCGGGCATGGGCGCTGCGTTCGGCATCCTGGCTGGTGCTTGGCGCACTTGCTTCGACGGGGGCCGGTGGTGGACTAGCCGGACGGGCGCGCAGCGCGAGGCGCGCTTTTATCTCTTGGGCCTGCTGGTCATCGGAGCGACGTTTGCTCATGCTGGTGCTCCATCAAGCGTTAGCAACTCTTCAGCGAGCGCAAGAAAGGCCCCGCGCACAGCGCTCTCGTCGGGGCCATGGAAGCGGAAGACGCTCTGTTGGGTGCCGGAAGCGAGGCGAATCAGCGCCCGCGACGGGATAACCGTCTTGAGCAGCGCATCGGCATAGACCTCACTGAGCGCTTGGTCGTAGGCATAATCGAGCGTAGCGCGCGGGGAATAGTTGTTGCGCAGCACCGCGAAGCCGCGCAGTTGCGGGTTGAATTCTTGGGCCTGCGTGATCGAATCCACCAGATCGCCGAGACTTTGGAGGACAAGATCGGCAGCCTGAACCGGCGCGACGCAGCGGGTCGCCGCAGCGAGTGCCGTGGCCAAAACGGGGCCACGGGCAGGGGCGAGATCAAGCACCACAATGTCGGGCGCATAGCCCGCCGTTGCCGCTCGTTCGAGCGCCTTACGCAGCACATAGATCCCGCCCCCCATACTGCGCCCCAGCGTCTCCGGCAGGCCAATCATATCCTTATGGGCGGGCAGCACATCCACCCCCTCCGCCGAAGGGCGCACCACCTGCTCCAACTGGCGGCGCTGACTAGCCACCCCCAAGAACGAATCCTCCACCGCAAGGCCATCGGGGTCGATCCCCAGCCAGCGCGAAGCGTGGCGCTGGGCATCAAAATCGATCAGCAGGACGTGCAGATCAAGCTTGGCAAACGCCGCCGCCAGATTGACCGCCACCGACGTCTTTCCGACGCCGCCCTTTTCGTTGGCAAGAGCATAAACATGGGTCATAGGGGAACAACTCCGTTGCAGGGGATGGGGGGAGGCTTCGCCGCCAAAGCGAAAGAACAACGAGGTTTTGGGGCGCAGATCCCAAGAAATTTCTCGGTCGGGCGGGGGTACGGGGGCATGGCCCCCGTACTTTTTATCATAACTCATTTTCCTTTTTTCGGAAAGTTTTGTTTTCGCATTTCAGCGCATCAGGACGGGCTAAAACGGCGAGTCCAATCAAGTGGACTCGCCGCAGTTGGACGAAGATTTCGGAAAGTTTTGTTTTCGCGTTTCAGCGCATCAGGACGGGCTAAAACGGCGAGTCCAATCAATTGGACTCAGGGCGCTCATTCGAGTACGAGGCGATAGACGCTCCCTACACTGTCAACAAGGTAGAGTTCGCCATCCACATCCTCGCCAAAGGACGTAGCCTGAGGATTGGTCTTTCCGGCGATGTAATTTTGCCAACCCGTGGCTTCGGCACGGAGCACCCAGAGATTGCCGGAGCAGTAGTCGGTGTAGAGATAGGCTCCTTGGAGGGCGGGGTAGCGCGGACCGCGATAGACATAGCCGCCGGTAATCGAGCAGCCGCCTTCAGTCGGATGATGGAGATAGTGTGCGATGGGCAGTTCAAGCCCTGAAGGATCGCAAGCGGCTGGTTCATAGCAGGCGGTACCTTCCATAATGCGCCAGCCATAGTTCTCGCCACCACGACTTGTGGCGGGTTGGAAATTGACCTCCTCCTGAGCATTTTGGCCCACATCAGCAATGAAGAGGTCGCCGGTGGCACGGTCGAAGGTGAAGCGCCAGGGGTTACGCAGGCCATAGGCCCAGATTTCAGGGCGGGCCTCGCTTTGGCCGACGAAGGGATTATTGGCGGGGATCGCGTATGGTTCTGCGCCATCCACATCAATACGCAGCAACTTCCCTAGAAGGCTGCTCAGGTTTTGGGCATTGTTCCAGGGATCGCCGGCGTTCCCACCATCACCCGTGCCAATGTAGAGGTAGCCATCAGGCCCAAACGTGAGTTGCCCACCATTATGGTTCCCCGCAGGTTGCTCGATCGTAAGCAGCACGAGCGCACTTGCGGGGTCGGCACGCTCAGGATCGGTGGAATCGCGCTGGTAGCGCGCCACCACCGTATTCCCCTGACGGTCGGTATAGTTGACAAAGAACCAGCCCAGTTCGGCAAAACGGGGATGGAAAGCGACACTCAACAAGCCCTGCTCATTGGCCGCCGAGCCTACGAGGTCAACGATATCGAGAAAGGGCTCAGGGGCGCGTAGGCCATCACGGAGCACCCAAATCCGGCCAGGCTGCTCAACGACAAAGAGCCGTTCATCGCCCGCGTGGGTGACGTGCGTAAGCCGAGCGAACCCGTCGGCCAGCAACTCAACCTGCATGCGCATGTCGGCCAAGGGTGTTGCCACCGTCTCAGTTGGGAGCGCAAGGGGCGTGGTGGTGTCAGCGTGTAGCGTGCTGGTTGGGGCGCGCGTGGCTAACGGCATGGTGGGTGCGCTGGTTTGCCCGGTAGCGCTACAGCTACTCAAGAGCAGCGCCAAGCAGAAGAAGATACAGATTTTATGATAGCGCATCAGGTACTTTCTTGTGAGTTTTGTTTTCGCGTTTCAGCGCATCAGGACGGGATAAAACGACGAGTCCAATCAATTGGACTCGCGGGAATGCGGGGGCCAAGCCCTACCCCTCTTTGTTCTTTCGTTTTGGCAGCGAAGCCGCCAAAACGAAAGAAAAGGAGTTCTTCGGGGGAATAGTATAGATGTATCGAGAAGGAGCGTCAACCACGCTCAATCCGCTGAGCCGTACGCATCACCACCGCATAGGCCCAGGTGTTGAGGCGGCTCTGAAAGCGGAAGCGCGGAAGCGAGGCGAGCAGTTCACGCAGGGTGAGTTGGGTCAGATCATGGATCTGATGTGCCAACTGCCCCCCTTCGTGCCAACCCGAGCGGGCCAACATCTGCAATGCCGTCCATGTCCAAGCGGCCCACGCCGCATCGTGCTGCGGGTGGCCCAAGTCGCGCAGCAACGCCACCCTACGGTGGTCGTAGTGGTAGTTACAACAGATCCGGCGCACCAAGGCGGGCGACGAGTTGGCGGGCATGTAGTGGCGCAGTTCGTGCAGATAATGAAGTTGCTCCGCCGGACGTAGCCCCCACTCCTGCTCTGTGTTGAGTTCACGAATGATAGCGGCCCACGTGTGCGCGTCGGATGGTGGCTGCATGGCTCGCCTCGTGCGATCGTAGAAGGGCAAAATGGGCGGAGGGAACCGCAGTTCCCCCCGGCTGCCCGCGGAGGCGGGGAACTGCCGCTCCCCTAAGGTGTATCCCTTGCCTCTATTACACCAGATCAACACGCCATGCGCACCATCCCAAGCGGGACAAAAAGCGGGACAGGTATGGGGGGATACAGGGGCGAACCAGGTTCGCCCCTGTATCCCCCCATGCCTTGCAGAGCAAAGAGCCATTCAAGGATATAATATAATCCATGACAGACGACGACGACACCGACTTTCATCTCTGGGTCAAGGGGCGACGCCAGAAGCTGCGCATGACGCAGGCGGCGTTGGGGCGCTTGGCGGGCTATGCGCCTGATACGGTGCGGGCGGTCGAGGCGAAACGACGCAAGCCGAGTCGCCAGATGGTGGAGCGCCTTGCGGATGCGTTGCGCATCGCCCCTGCTTACCGCGAGCGTTTCCGTGCTTTAGGGCTGGGCCTGCCGCTCCCCTCCTTGCCCGCCGTTGCGCTGGATGCCGCGACGCCACCACTGCGCTATCAGTTGTTGCGCTTGGCGCAGCCGGAGTTGCTCGGGCGCAACGCGCTGCTCTCGCAACTTCAGCAGCGCCTTCTCGCCCCCGAGGTACGTCTGCTGACGCTGCTTGGCCCGCCGGGGGTGGGTAAGACGCGCCTCGCTTGGGCGTTGGCGTTCCTTCTGGAGCATCAATTGGCCGCAGGGGTTGTGTGGGTGCCGCTCGCCGGGGTGCGTTCGGTTGACCAGTTGCTGGTTGCGTTGGCCCATGCGCTCAATTTGGTTATGCCGCCGCCACACGCGCTGCGCCAAGAGGTGTTGCGCCATGTGCAGCCGTGTGAAGTGTTGTTGGTGCTGGATAGCATTGAGCATGTGCATGCCGAGGCCGAACACCTGACGACGTTTTTGCGGGAATTGCTCGCCGCAGCACCCCGCAGCAAGATCTTGGTCACCAGCCAGGTTGCTTTGCAACTCGCCCTTGAGCAGGTGGTGGTCGTGCCGCCGTTGGCTGTGGAAGGGGAGACTGAAGGTGAAGAACCACCTTCGCCCGCCATTCAACTCTTTGCCCAACGCGCCCAAGCGCTCGATCCGAGCTTTACGCTCACGGAGCAGAACCTGCCGGTGGTGGCCGCAATCTGCCGTGAGCTTGATGGCTTGCCGTTGGCGCTGGAACTGGCGGCGACCCGTTGCCGCCTCTTTGCGCTTGAAGATCTGTTGGTGCGCCTCGATGAACGCTTGGAACTGTTGACGCACCAGGGTGGCGACCGCGAGCGGCGCCACCATTCGTTGCGTGCGGCGTTGGAGTGGAGCGTCGCCCTGCTCAGTCCGGCGGAGCAGGCCTTTCTGGGGGTGCTGAGTCTCTTTCAGGGGGGCTTCAGTGTGGCGGCGGCGGCGTGGGTGGGGGGGGTTGAGGGCACAACGCTGGCGATGTTGGAGCAATTGCTCAACCACAGTCTGCTTACCCGTGTCGCTTCCGAGCTTGAGCCTCGCTTTGCGCTACTCGAGAGCATTCGCCTCTTTGCCCATGAGCACCTTTCCGCTGAGGAGTACGCGCAGTACGCCCGTCGCCATGCCGCTTACTACCTGAGCTATGTGCAGCATGAGGCCCCTCTGTGGGGCCAGGAGTCGGTGAGTTGGGTGCAGGCGGTGGAGTATGAAGAGGCCAACCTCTACGCGGCGCTGGCCCGTAGCTTGGCACTGGGCGATGCAGCCGCCCTTGCCGCCCTTGTGGTAAACCTGAGTCCCTATTGGATGCAGCAGGGCCGCGTGGCTGAGGGGCGCTACTGGGCCGCTGCGGCCCTTCGCTTGGGGACGGCTCTGCCGCCCGCTATGGCCGCATGGCTCTTGGTGGCTGCCGCCGATCTCGCCTTCGAGCAGAGCGACTTTGCGGCGGCAGAGACGCTAGCTGCCCAAGTTTTTGCCCTTGATGCGACACATGTGGATGCCGTGGCGCTGCTGCGCGCCCACTACCGCCGCGCCTGGATCGCCGCCCGCCAGAGCCAGTATGCCCAGGCGCAAGAGCAGGTGCAGCAGGGGCTTGCTTTGGCGCGTAGCCACGCCGAACCCCACGCTGAAGCGATGCTCTCCGGTGCGCTGGGCTGGTTTGCCCGCGACCAAGGCGATTTTGCGGGATCGCGCACGGCTCATCAGCGCAGTCTGGCACTCTATCGTCGGCTTAGCGACCGGTTGAGTGTGGCCTATACGCTCAATGCCTTGGGCTGGCTGGCCCGCGACCAAGAGGACTTCAATGGGGCCGAGCAGTTGCACCGCGAGGCGCTGCAACTCTATCAGGCCGCCGAACATCCCAGTGGCGTCGCCCAGAGCTACAATAGTCTCGGTTGGGTCGCAGGCATGCGTGGCGTGACGGAACAGGCTGCCGCGCTGTTCGCCAAGAGCCTCGCGCTCCGTGAGGCCATCGGCAACGACCGCGCCTGTGCCTGGACGCACAGCGATCTGGGGTGGCTCTGGCGCGAAGCGGGCGAGGGGGCGCGTGCGCTTGCCCACTACCACGCTGCTCTTACCCTCTACCAGCGCCTCGGCGATCAGCGTGGCTGCGCCATCACTGAAATCAGTTTGGCCCAGGTGTGCCTCGCTCAAAGCGCGTTGGAGCAAGCCCATCACCATCTGAGCCGTGCGTGTGTGGCCCTGATCGAACTACGTGGCCGACGCCTCCACGCCCGTCTGCTCGACGTCGCAGGGGCCTATGCCTACGCCCAAGGCGAGCCCCTCGTTGCCGCTGAGCGCCTCGGTGCCGCCGAAGCGCTGCGTGCTGCCGAGCAGACGCTGCTCTCTGTGAGCGAAGAGCGTTGGTTGCACGAGGTGCATGCGCGCGTCAAAGCTGCGGCTACCCCCGGCATTATCGCCGCATGGGCCGCAGGCCCCACGCGTTCCTTTGAACAACTGCTCGTAGGGATTGCACCCGTCTATCTGGACTTGAGCCAGATTGCATGAGTGCGGCGCACTTCCTTGCAGCCGCTGCGTAGATGAATTATGATTGGGATGCGTGTTCTTGCAACGTCTTTGAGGCAAGCCTCTAACCTCTTTTTTCTTTCATTTTGGCGGCGAAGTCGCCAAAATGAAAGAAAAAAGTTTTTGGGGGTGGCGAAGCCGCTCCCAAACCCCATCGACGAAAGAATTTGGTTCTTGTAAAGATATCTTCCCCATGACTCAGCTTACCTACCTTGACCTCAATCGCATGCAGACCGTGGACAGCCTGCCGCTACGGGGGGCGCATACGTCCATGATCGACATGGATAAGGTGGTTACCCATGTGCGTGAGGCGCTGCGACGCGGGCGCTACCGTGGAACCGACAATCCGGATCGCTATTTGGAAGAGCATGGCTGTGTCGCATGGGACAATGGCGAGTTGCTGCCCACGCTGGCGGGTATTCTCTGCTTTGGCCATGCGCCCCAGGCGGTACTCCCCAAAGCGGTGGTCGATCTCGGTCACTACCGAGGCACCGATGCGCTTTCGTATGAAGTTATTCATCTTGAAAAAGACATTAGCGGCACGCTGCCCGATCAGTTGGTGCGGGTCGAGGCCTACTTGTGGAACAACACCCACCACGGGATGACCTTGTCGCCCGGGAGTTTGCAGCGCATCGAGATGCACGAGTATCCTTTGGCGGTGCTCCGCGAGTTGATTGTGAATATGTTGGCCCACCGCGACTACACCAATTTCCATGCGGCGTCGCGAGTCTTTCTCTTTCGCAACCGCATCGAATGGATCAGCCCGGGCGGCCTACCCGAGAATGTCACCGTGGAGAAGATTCTCTCGACGCAGAACGCCCGCAACCCGCGTGTCTTGGCGATCCTGTACGAAGGCGGCTATGTCGAAGCCATTGGCCAAGGCCTCAAGACGGTAGTTGCCGATCTGAAGCGCTCGGAGATGGCCACGCCGCAGTTTGACGATACCGGCAGCGCCTTCCATGTGACCGTGTTTGGCAAAGCGATTGATATTACCGCCGGCATTGGCGTCTTTGCCAACCTCTCTGGCTCGCAGCGGCGCATTCTCGCCTTTATGCGCGCCCGCATCACCGCACCGGCCCGCGAGGTTCACCGCCTCTTTCCCGCCCGCGCCGAACGCACTACGCAACGCGATCTGCGCGAGATGGTCGAATTGGGCTTCCTCACCACCAGCGGCCACGCCCGCTCGCTCCAGTACCACCTCGCCGACGAGGTGAGTGCCACCTCGTCGTTTAACGCCGAGGGGTTTGAGAAGGATGCGTAGGTAGGGCCGCCGCACTCGTCCAATGACCATCCCCACGCCCCTAGCACCCATGTATGCTATTCTTAGGGGCATCAGTTCGCAACCCGTAATGGCACCCGGCGGACTGCTTGGTTGAGGGTGCTGTGAAAGATGAGGGATGTTTGTATGCGAAGACGTGCGATGTTGCTGCTGATGAGCCTGCTGCTCGTCATGCTGGCGGCCTGTGGCGGTACGCCTGCTGCCCCCGCCGCGCCCACCGAAGCCCCCGCCGCGCCCACCGAAGCCCCCGCCGCGCCCACCGAAGCTACGACGGAAGCAAATGCTCCTGCGACGACCGAATTGCCCGATTTGGGGGGCCGCGAAATCACGATTGCGGTCGAGAATGCCTATCCGCCTTTCAACTACGTCAATCCGCAGACGGGTGAGGGTGAAGGGTGGGACTACGAGGCGTGGAATGAGATCTGCCGCCTTCTCAACTGTGTGCCGAGCTACCAGGAGGCCTCGTGGGAGGGCATTATCCAGGCGGTGGCCAACCAGCAGTTTGATGCTGCCGCCGATGGCATTACTATCACCGCTGAGCGCGCCGAGCAGGTTGACTTCTCGGATGGCTACATTCAGGTCGAGCAGCGCCTGATGGCGCGGGTGGGCGAAGATCGCTTCACCAGTATGGATGAGTTTGTGGCCAACGAGGCGTTGCGTTTGGGCACGCAGACCGGCACCACCAACTATGAGACGGCGCAGCGTCTGCTGCCCGAAGCGCGCATTCAGGCCTTCGAGCAGTTTCCCTTCGCCGTGGCCGCGCTGATCAACGGTGACGTTGATGGCGTTCTGATGGACGAGACCGCTGGCCAGGGGTATATCGGCACCAACACCGAGAGCATCCTGCTCGTTGGCCCGCCCATCTCTAGCGACGAGTTGGGCTTCATCTTCCACAAGGGGAGCGACCTCGTCGCCCCGGTGAATGCCGCCCTCGCCGAGATGCGCGCCAGCGGCTTTCTCGACACTATCGCCGAGCGCTACTTCAGCGATGACTTTGTCCTACCGGAGTGATACGGAGACGCGGAGAGGCGGAGACGCGGAGTTTCCGCATCCTCGCCTCCCGCATCCTCGCCTCTTCAACAGGAAATAACCCGTGACCCCTGAATCCGAGCCTTTCGTTCCCACAACCGACGGCCCTTTCAGCCGCGCACGGCTGGCCCAGTTTCCCTGGTGGTTGTTGATTATTCTGGGTGTGATTGCCTTTATGGCTTGGCGGATTATCTTTGATCCGCTCTACCGCAATATCTTCAACACCATCGCGCAGGCGCTCGGCACCACGCTCTACGTCACGGCGATTTCGTTTGTCTTTGCGATGATCTTCGGGCTCTTTTTAGGTTTAGGACGTATTTCAAGTAATTTTGTTCTACGCAACCTTGCCATTACCTACATCGAATTCATCCGTGGCGTACCGATGCTGGTACTGATCTTCACCATCTCTTTTGCGATCGTGCCGCTGGTCGCGCGCACCTTTGGTCTCACCAACAACGCCATCTCGCTCACCACACGCGCCATCATTGCCCTCGTAATGATCTATGGGGCCTACATCGCCGAAATCTTTCGCGCCGGGATCGAATCGATTGGGCGCGGCCAGATGGAAGCGGCCCGTTCGCTTGGCATGTCGCATGTGCAGGCGATGAGCTACATCATTCTGCCGCAAGCCGTGCGCAACGTCATGCCCGCCTTGGGCAACGACCTCATTGCGCTGCTCAAAGACACGTCACTCGTCTCGGTTCTCGGTGTGCGCGAAATGACCCAAGTGGCCCGTCTGTCGGTCAGCACGACTTTTCGCTACGAAGAGACCTATTTTATTCTGACGCTCTTCTACCTGAGCTTGACGCTCGTGCTGTCACTGATTCTTCAGTGGGTTCAACGCCGCGTGGGGGCGAAAGAGTAGGGGCCACCTTCCGGTAGAGGGTGGGGCGGCCTCGCCGCCAACACAGAACAAAAAAGGGATGTGGGGCCAAGCCCTTCTATACGCAATGTACTGTTGTGTTGGCGGCGAGGCCACCAGCACAACAAAGAAAATTATGAACGTAGCGCCACGTAACGAAGTTATCGTCCAGATCGAAAATGTCTCTAAGCTCTTTGGCACCTTTCGCGCCCTCGACCGTGTCAACCTGAGTGTGCGCATGGGCGAAGTGATGATGATCATTGGTCCTTCGGGTTCGGGGAAGTCTACGTTGCTGCGTTGCATCAACCATCTTGAGGTGCCTGATGCGGGGCGCATCATTGTCGATGGCATCACCGTGGACAACGATGGGCGGCATATCAATGCGGTCCGTGCCGAGGTGGGCATGGTTTTTCAGCGTTTCGAACTCTTCCCGCACCTCACCGTGCTCGAGAATGTCTGTATTGCGCAGCAGAAGGTGCGTAAACGTTCGCGGATCGCGAGTGAGCAGATTGCGCGGCAATTGCTTGAAAAGGTCGGCATCCTTGATCAAGCGCAGAAATACCCGCACAAACTCTCGGGCGGCCAGCAGCAGCGCGTTGCTATTGCCCGCTCATTGGCTATGCAGCCCAAGATTATGCTCTTTGATGAACCCACCTCGGCTCTTGATCCTGAGATGATCAATGAAGTGCTCGATGTAATGCTCGCCCTCGCCCACGAAGGTATGACGATGGTGGTCGTTTCGCACGAGATGGGCTTTGCCCGCAACGCCGCGCACCAGGTTGTCTTTATGGACCAGGGACGCATCGTTGAACAAGGCTCCCCCGATGCGCTTTTTGGCAACCCGCAGCACGAACGGACGCAGTTGTTCTTGTCGAGGATTTTGCATTGAGTGCTTTGAGGTGGGCATAGCATTTTTCGGAGATTTCATCCTAAACTTTCTTTTCTCCCCCGTTTTGGCGGCAAAGTTGCCGAAACGGGGGAGAAAAGATTCTGCGGGGACGATGAAGTTGCCCCTGCCTCCCCCGCGATAAGGCTTCCGTTCATGCGTGCGTGCGCCCCTCTTTCGTTGGTGCCAGCATCCCAATGAACAAATTGTCAACAAAGAGTTGAAGGCGTACTACTACTTTGTCATTCAACATGATGAGTACTATGTACTATAATAGCCACGTTGTTGACTCCTAGTTCATAAATAGCTTCATCAGTACCAAGCGGGGATGTATGGCACCACGTCGCAGTTGGATCGTCTTGGTTTTGTTGTGGTTGAGTGTCGCGCTTTCTCATCCGGCGCTGACGGCGACGCCGTTGCAGGGCCAGGAGGCGGAGCAGGCGCTGCTCTTTACGCAGGGGCAGGGGGTGGATAGTAGCCACCTCCATGCGTGGGAGCGTACACGGTTCAATGGTGGCCTGGCCGGGCGTTTCTACGAGGTTCTCAAGGCGCCGCTCTGTGGTGATGCGCCGACGCCGGGGTGTCGCGCTAGCGCGAGTGACGTGCGCCACCAGATTGAGCTGTTGGTGGAGCATGTGGGCAATGAGGTCACCGTGACCGGCCCGATGCTCGCGGATGCTCTGTTGCGGCGCGGCTATGTCGTCGAGTTCGCTGAGATAGCCGGTTATGACGGTCTGCGTTACACTAGCGCTGCTGCTGACGCGGCGTATGCGGCGGTCTATACCCTGGAGTTGGATGAGGTCTTTTATTTCATTGGTTTTAGCCACAGTTTTTTGGCCGATCCCGCTGCCATAAGCGCGATTCTTGCGTCGCTGGAGTTCGATCCTGCCGCTGCGCCGACGCCCTTCCGGTTGGCATCTGACCCGGCGCCAGAGCCAGACCCGACGCCAGAGCCAGACCCGACACCAGAGCCAGACCCGACGCCAGAGCCAGACCCGACGCCAGAGCCAGACCCGACGCCAGAGCCAGACCCGGGCGTGGAGGATGAAGAGCAGTTGGCACGGAGTCAGACCCACCAACTCTACATACCGTTGGTCGTGCGTCTCTCCAATAGCCCTAGCGGGTTGGGCTTTGCGACCATGAATGAGGCTGAGCTCCCGGTGGCGAACGCGGCCAATGCCCGCCGCAGCCCCAGCCTCGACCAGATGTTCCGCAACATTCCCGGCTTGGATGCACGCGTTTTTGCTGGTTTTAGCATCGCTACGCTCGTGAGTGCCGCACGCCAGCATGGGCGCGATAATACCAATCCCTTTGGCATTATGCTCGATGGACTCAATGGCTCGCTCTTTATCGATTGCATGCTGCGCGTAGCCAACTTTGCCCCGGCACGCTGCCAAGGCACCACCGAGGCACTCGGCTATATCAACACGAATGTCTTGGAATCGGCGCTGCTGGCTGCGGGGGCGGTGCCCGTGCAGGAGAATGAGGTGATCCCCGGCGATATTCTCTTCATGTACTACCCTAGTACGAGTGAATCTTGTTGGGGTGGAGTAGTGGTTGAAGTAACGACGAGTCCGCGTCAGGTGCGCGTGGCTACGCAGTCAGTCAATTTTGAAAATGCAAATGCTTCAACTTTGCAGTGCAGATATACCGGTGGAACTCTCGTCACCCCCACCCGCTCCTACGTGCGCCTGGACAGCGCCGCGCCGGTGGCGCAATTCCTCCAGCCGGAGGTGCTTGCGGCGCAGCAGTTGCCGCCGAGCCGCCATGTGCTGAGCTACAGCGCCACTGATCCGGCGACGGCGACGGTGCCTGCGTCGGGGGTGCAGAGCTACAGTGTGGCGATGAGCCGCAATGGGCAAGCCAGTCTCTTGGCCAACCAGACGGCGCAAACGAGTCTGGTGGCTGATCTGGATGTGCCGTGCCGCGCTGTGGATCTGGGGGTGGTTGCCTTGGATCGTTCGGGCAATGCGAGTCTGGAGCAGGCGGGCTGGATCGAGGCGTTTGTGCTGCTGCGCGGCGATGCCGATGGCGATGGTCAGATTACTGAGGCCGACTACGAGCTTATGCGTGCCGCTGATGGGCTGAGCACCGGCGACACGGGCTACGACCAGCGCCTTGATCCGACTGGCGATGGGGTGGTGGATGCCGCCGACCGTCTCTTGGTCGAGGCGTTGCTGCTGCATACGTGTCCGCAGCCATGATGTGGAGTAGGGTATGCGGGTGAACCATGTTCACCCGCATACCCTCTTGTGCGGGTAAGACAAATTTTTAGGCGCAACGTTTTTGGTAAAGGCCACCTCTATGCTTCACCGTTCTCTTCTCACATGGTCACTGACTCTGCTCATGCTCTTCACCATGGTGCTGCCGCCCGCACCCGCTGCCGGGCAGATCCCCGCGTACGAGTGCAACGCGTACAGTGTAGACCCTGCCGCCCCCTTTTGTCTCTTGGTGCCGGTGCAGGATGCCACGGGTGCGCCACTGAGCGGGGCGCTGGTGACGGTCATGTTGAATGATATGACTGTTGTGGCGCGGGCGCAGCAGTTGGTTGATGGGCCGCCTGGCCAGGCGGTGGCGGTGCTGCCCCTTGAGCAGATTGGGGCGCGGCCTGGTGATCATCTTGATATTCGGGTGCAGGTGGGCAACACTGAGGTGCGCGAGATTATTGGCTATCGCCCTGATCCCGTTACGCGTACCTTCATGACTGATCCCTTTATCCTTGCGATCACCGCCCCTCCCGCCCCGATCTTTGGCTATGTCTACCTCGTGGACAGAGAGACGAGTACGCCGGTTAATCAGTACACGCTCAAACTCTACCGTGATCAGCCGGAAGGTGAGTTGCTGGATGCGATCGCGGCGCAAGACGATTTTGCCTTTCAACTCGATCCTGGCGACATCCCCGCCGGGACGCGGCTCTGGATTGTGGCTGAGCGTGAGGATTACTACGCGTCGGTGACGTTTGAGTGGCGGCGGATGCCTCTGCCCATGCAGATTGCGCTGAATTGGCCTTGTGGCGGTATTGCGCCCAATACGGGCAGCGGGCCGCAACTTCCCAACACAGGTAGTGGGCCGCAACTTCCCGATCCTTTCTGTCTCATTGGTACGGCTACGCTGAACGGCGAGGCGCTAGAGGGGGTCGAGGTGAGTGCACAACTCGTGCCGACCGCCCCCACTGCTGAGCTTGATCTGACGCCGGTGATTACGCAGACGCGCTTCTTTCCGCAACTGACCATGCCCGACCCGATCTATCTGATGGATATTGGGCGCTTGACGAGTCAGGATGTGCTCAGCACGACGGTGGTGCGTTTTACGGCGCGGCGGGGTGATCTGATTGGCAGTCTCGATCGTACGTTGGCCGAGCTCGGCATCCATGAACGTTGGGGTGCCCGTGCGGTGCAGATTGAGCTGCGGCAGGAACATATGCCCAGCGCGGGGCTGGCCGGGGGCCAACCGAGCCTGGTGGCGGCCACGGGCAGCCTGACGAACACGATGCTCTATGTGGGGGCGCGTGACGGCCTGTTGCTGCGTCGTTCGCCGGGAATGCATGCTTGGTGGCAGGGGCTGTTGGGCAGCCGTTCGACGATGCGCGGTCAGCCGGAGCTCGCTGCACTTGCAGCGGTGCGCCTTGCCTCCGGTGGCGACCTGCTGGCCGCCGGGAGTCTTGACGGGACTCTCTATCGCTCGCACGACCACGGCAATACCTGGGAAGTGCAGACGAGTACGGTGGGGCGTGTGCGGGCGCTTACCTTTGCGGCAGATGGTACGCTCTTTGTGTTGGGCAGCACGGGCTTAGCGCAACTTGCCAGCACGGGCAGCCAAACGGCAGCCCTGCCCCTGCCCCCCACCGGCACGCGCGCCCTCGCCGCCCAAGCGGGCATGCTCTACGCCGGTGGCCCAGCGGGCCTCTTCGTGCTGGCCAGCAACGGCACTGCCTGGAATCCATTGCGTAGCGAGGAGGTGCTGGCGCTGGCGGTTGATCCCGCTGGTGCGCTCTTCGTCGGGACGCGCAGCGGTCTCTTTGCTACCAATGCCGCTGGGAGCACATGGATCGATCAGGGTCTGACGGGTGCCGTCAGCGCGCTTGCCAGCAGCGCAGAGCGTTTGCTGGCTATCACCCCCGTAGGGTTGCATGAGCGCAACGCCGCTGGTGCGTGGGAGCCCTTGGCCCTGCGCGATGCCGCAACGCCCCAGACGAGCCTGGGGACGCCGAGTGTCTATGCGTTGCAGACGGTGGGCAGGTGGAGTTATGCGGCGACTCAGTCTGGCGTGATGGTGAGCAGTGACGGTGGGCAAAATTGGGTGCCCTTCAACCCCGCTTTTACCCGCGTGACGCGTGCTCTTGCGCTGTTGCCCGCAGGACAAGGGAGCATGAGTGGCCCGAATGGAGGATCGGGCGCGACCCTTCCTGATGGCGCGCCGTTGCCCGCTGGTTCGCTGCTGGCGCTTGGCCCCGATGGGCTCTTCGAGGTGGCGGCGAACGGCGTGCTTGCCCAGGCCCTCCCTGTGACCAGCCACCTCAACCCTGCTGCCATCCAGGTGAGCAACGACGGGAGTGTGTGGCTCGTTGGGCGCGCAGGCGGGCCAGGGGGCCAACTGCTGGTCTATACGGGCAGTTGGGAGGTGCTCGACATCGGAGCGAATCGCGGCATCAGTAAGATCCAATTCTTCCCCGGCACGCGCGGCAATACCAGCGCCATCATCGCCACCCATGGCGACGGGCTGTGGCTTTGGGAGCAAGGCGTTGGCCTGACGCCCTTCTCGGTGCTGCCGTCGCCCAACGGCGGTCAGTTGGCCATTGGCGCCGTCTGGATCAGCCCCGACCCGGCGGCGTGTCGGGTGGTCGTGGGGACGCAGCGGGTGAATGACGCGACGCCAGCGGCAACCCGTGCGCGCCCTTGTGATACCACGAGCGACTGGGAAGGACCACAGAATCTCGTGCGGCCCGATGGCGCTGCCGCGCGTAGTGTTACCGCACTGATCAACGCGCCCACGGCGACCGATCGCCTCTTTGCGGCAACCGATCGCGGCTTCTTCCAGGGGCAAGTGGGTGGCGCATGGGCGCCCATCTTCGGCCTGCCCATGCGCCCGCTGACCCTCGCCGCATCAAGCAACTACGCCGAAGATCGCACCCTGCTCGCCGGCGGCATCCAAGCGGGTGTCGTGCGCCTTTTTGATGCCACCCCCGATCTCGATCTGCGCCTGCGTTGCCCCGCGCAAGCCCGTGGCGCAACCTCCTTCGACTGCACGCTCACCACGATGAACCAGGGACTCTTGGCTGCCGAGGCTGGTAGCATCGAGATGACGTGGGGCAATGGGTTGCAGCCTGCGGCGCTCAATGGTGCCCCGGTCGCTAACAGCATGCCCCTTTTCATTGAACGCCCGCTTTTGCGCACAGGTGAAAGTATCACGCACACCATCAGCTTCGCGGTGGAGCGGAGCATTCGCCCGCTACGGAGCGACGTGGGGGCCGTAACCACGCCGGTGGCGCAAGAGATCTTCGCGCTGAACAACGAAGCTCGTACCCGCATCCGGCTCGACTACCGCGACGCGTCCGACCCGGCGCTGGTGATCGGCGGGCAGCGCATGACGCCGCTCGGCGTGACGGGTACGCTCCAGATTTTCCTGAGCAACCCGGGCAGCCAAGCCCTCAACGACACGCTGCGTGTTACGCTGCAACTTCCCTCCAGCGTGGAACTGGTCGAAGCGCTAGGCGCAACCCAACCCACCAGCGGCACCCTGGTGTGGGACGTTGCGCCGCTGCCGGTGGCGGGCGAAACGGTGCTACGCCTGAGCTACCGTATGCCCACGAGCATCGCAACGGGCACGCAGCTCCTGGTGACGGCGGCGCTGGCCTATGCTGGCGACGACCGCGAACTGGCGAATAACCAAGACCAATTGGAACTGCTGCCTACGCCGGGCGATCCTGAAGTGATCGTGCTGACCAACATGGCGCGTCTGGCGGCGCGTGGGCCAGTGGCCGAGGCGCGTGGCGCCCTTGCCGCCTACATGAGCATGAATGGCAGCCTGGAAATTCCGCTCGACGAGACCCCCCCCTGCGCGGATGATCCCGAGAGCTTGCGTTGCGCCTACGATGACTGGGATGCCAGGGTCGTTCAACTGCGGCAAAGCATCTATGCAAGATTCCCCGAAGGGGAGATCGAAGCGTTGGCGCAGGAAGCGGTGGCGGCGCGCATTGATTTGCAGAGCGCAATTGTGGACTACGTTGCCCCACAGATCGCCGCGCTCGAAACAGCTCCCAACTACCTCTACATCATCGGCGACGACGATGTGATTCCCTACGGGGCCGCGCCCGATCTGACCGACACGAATCGTTTGGCCTACCCACAATCCAACTACGCCATGTCCATTCCATGGGAAGACCCGCTCTTCAGCATCTTCAAAGCCAATCACTACCCGACTGATCGTGTCTACGACCAACTCGGCGTGACGACAAGCCGCCAGCCGGGGGGGCCGCAGGAGATCGCAGCAGCCTTGCAGCGCTATGTGGAGCAAGGTGGCACCCTAGTTGTCAACGCGGGTACGGTGTCGGGCGTAGCGGTGCAATTGACCGAAACGGTGCAGCAGGAGCTTTGCGCCATGATGAACGCCCGTGGCCTTGCGCTTGGCCTGGGGCAAGGCCGCAGCTTGAGGTGTGACACCATTCCCCGTAGCGTCGCAGCGGGCCTGCCCGCCCTGAGCAGCAGCGGGCGCATTATCCAGGTGAGCGACCACGCCGCACGGTATGTGATTGGCGACGCGACGACCAAGACGATCCAAGAGTACACCCCCGGCCCTGAGGTGCTCAATCTCATCCTGATGCTCGGCTGTCACAGCGGCGTCACGGCGGGCACCGCCGACGAGCCAACTCTGGTGACCAGTTTGGCCCAGGGGGGG
>RRYU01022731.1_pt2 | contig 18385 bp, 20 predicted proteins | sample 2162651 | NCBI WGS metagenome assembly RRYU01 (sample SAMN10267283, study PRJNA491782) | microbial mat metagenome | isolation source: biomat in the production well | place: Japan: Minami-Kanto gas field, natural gas well KTG3 | collected 2017-06 | reverse complement strand
TGCGAGGCGCCGGATCCGACGCGCGAACAGCAGGACCGCAGTGATCAGGCGACGGTTGGTCAGCCGGGTGCCCGCCGAGTCGATCACCGCCACATCGCCGAGACGACGCTTTGCCGTGGCGAGCCAGGCCGCGGGCAGGCTCGGCAGGGTTGCAACATGGGTCTGCCAGGAGGTGACCGACAGCTCGAACACCGCTTGCTTAACCTGCTCGGCACTCGCTTCTCGGGGCATCGGCTGCCCGAAGGCGACCAGGACGTCACGGGTGCGACCCTCGCGGCGGTTCGTCTTGAGCTTTTCGCTGGCGAACGAGAAGCGGCTGCCCCAGAGCCCACGCAGATAGAACGGCAGGATCACCCCGGCGCCGGCGGCGCGGGCCGAGCGCTCGAAGCCGCGCTTGAATTCGGAGAGCTGTCCGTTCCGACTGATGGTGCCTTCCGGAAAGACGCAGACCACCTCCCCCTCATCGAGCAGACGCGACACGGTCTCGATCGCCTCGCGACTGCGCCCGCCGGAGATGGGCACCACCCCGAAGAAGTCCAGGAACCAGCGCAGATACCAGCGCTCGTAGATGACCCGCTCCATCACGAAGCGCACCGGGCGCGGACTGGCCATCTGCACCATGGCCCAGTCGATCCAGCTGATGTGGTTGCCCAGCATCAAGACACCGCCCTGCGCCGGCATGTTCTTCAACCCGATGACGTCCAGGCGGTAATGGGTCGACATGAGGCGCGCGATCAGGAAACGCACCAGCGACTGGGGAAGCTGATAGAGGGTGTAGATGGCTCCGGCGAGCGCAATCAGGGCGAGCACGAGCATCACCGTCAGTCCGCCGATCGCAAGATAGGCCGCGAGCACGGTGAGCCCGAGAAAGGACAGCATCAGGATGTTCTGGATGAAGTTGTTCGCCGCCAGCACTCGCCCGAGGCCCTGCTCCCCGGCATTGAATTGAATCAGCGCATTGAGCGGCACCAGGAAGATACCGCCGAGGAATCCGAGCAGGAGGAAGTTCAGACCATGGGCCCATGCCGAGCCCAGTCCTGGCAGGATAAAGAGCGCCGTGGCGACGCCGAGTGCGCCGACGGGAATCAGACCGGTCTCGATGTGGTTGCGCGAGACCCGCCCGGCCACCACCGACCCCAGGATGATCCCGATCCCGGTGCAGGCAAGCATGCCCTGGATGACCACCGTGTTGGTTTCACCGAGGGTCTCCTTCGCGAATGCCGGGAACGCGGCCAGCATGACCTGCGCGATCGACCAGAAGATTGCGAGCCCCACGATCGAAAGCCAGATCACCTGGTTGTCCCAAGCGGCGTGCAGATTCCGTCTGAGATAGCGCCCGCTCGCATATTCGGGCCAAGCGAAGGGCATTGGGTTGCCAGGTGTCTTTTCCGGCAAGCGATAGGCCAGCACGACCTCGATCAAGGCGCCCGCGACCAGGACCCAGCCGAGCGGTGCCATCAGACCCATGACCTCGTCCGGGGTGCTGTAGCTCATGTCGACCAGACGCCCCTCGAACAGGACCGAGAAAAAGAAGATGCTCGACAGGATTGCGGTCGTCGTCGTCGCCTGAACCCAACCGTTGGCCGCGGCGAGCGACTCTTTGCCGACCAACTCTTTGATGTATCCGTACTTGGCCGGTGAATAGAAGGCGCTCTGGACCGCCAGCAGGAAGGTCATGGCGAAGGCTGCCCAGAACCAGCCAAGGTAATAGAAGAGCGTGATCGCGAGTGTCACGGCCACCGCCACCCAGGCGCTCGCCCGCATCACCAGATGCTTCGGGAAACGGTCCGCCAGAAAGCCGGAGGGTGTGAACAGCATCACGAAGGGCAGCAGGATCAAGGCATTGACGATCGCGGTGAGCAGGACCTGGGCATCGCCATCATAGGTCTTGAAGAGCGTATTCTGGATGATGATCTTGTGCCCCAAGTCCACGAAGGCATTGAGAAAGATCATGCTGATATAGGCAATGAAACCGGTGATGCGGAAGAGCTGACCCATGAATTCGCCCCCTTGCGAAGACCGATGTGCTTGATGTTGAGCCCGGCGACGATCTACCGAGCCCTCGGCAGACGCAGATGATTTGGCTGTCCCGGCAGACTCGACCGCCGCGAGGCAAGAGATCATGCTCTAAACCGCGCCCGTTGCGGTATGGGTAATTTGTTGGAGTGGTTTGGCCGCGCCAGCTCCGACGACTGTCGGAGCTGGCGCGGTTTAAGGTATTAAAAAGTATTAAATTCTAAACTGCGTCTCACCGGGATCGAGGATATCTTCGAAGCCAAGCGCAGAGTAAAAAAACGCATGTCGCTCTGGACGCGGTTTAGTAACGCTTGATCAGGTCATCATAGTCATCGAATCCGACGAGCTCCCGCAAGCTGGCGAAGTCGACGCGCCGGCTGGGCGTGCGCCCCATGGCCAGATCCGTCAGCGCTTCGCGCATGGCGTAGACGGCGGCGCTCAAAAGGGTCAGAGGATAGGCAGCGATACGGTAGCCGATCTCGGCAAGGCGTGCTGGAGGCAGGATGGGCGTGATGCCCTCCTCGAGCATGTTGGCCATCCGGATGCCAGGGACCAGGGTGCAGAAACGTCGCATCTCGACCTCGTCGCGCGGCGCTTCCAGAAAGAGGATGTCGGCGCCCAGATCGGCGAAGGCTTGCATGCGCCAGAGTGCCTCTTCGAGGCCCAGGGCGCTGCGGGCATCGGTCCGAGCCAGGATCAGGATGCCGGCGCCCGCATCACGCGCATCGACGGCGGCCTTCACCCGGCGCAGGGCCTCGTCGCGATCGACGACCTGCTTCACACCCGTGTGTCCGCACCGCTTCGGCATGACCTGATCCTCGATCATGATGCAGGCGAAACCGGCCCGCGCATACTGGACGACGGTGCGCTGGACATTGGCGGGATTGCCATACCCGGTGTCGCCGTCGCCGATCACCGGGATCTCGACCGCCTCGCAGATGTTGCGGCCCTGGTCGATCATCTCGGTGACCGAGATCAGCCCGGCGTCAGGCAAGGCCAACCGGGTCGCGGAGACGGCGAACCCGCTCATGAAGGTCAGCGGGAAGCCGGCCTGCTCGATGAGCCGGGCCGACAGGGCATCGAAGCAGCAGGGCATGGTTAGCAGATCGCCGCTCTGGAGCAGTGCGCGGAGTCGCTGGGCCGGCGTGTTCATCCTGAAACCCTCGAAAAAGGCCTGCACGTCGATGTTCGAGCGGTGCGATCGGACGGACTCCATGGGCGCACGCGTCGAGGATAGCGGACTCCAAAAGCCCGGCTGTTCGGCGCAGGATCGGATCCGGACGGCATGAATGAGGCTGCTCGCGGATCGTCTTCGTCGCGACGCGAGTATAGCGAGTCTCGCCGGCGAAGGTTGCAATGCCCTTCAAGTCCGAGGCTTGAGCGATCCACCAGCGGCATCAATCTAGCTGGTAGGGTGATGCATGTCCAAGTCAGGCCATCATGCGCGGCCAGCGAGGTAGGGTAAGCGCAGCGCACCCACCGCCCGGCTTGATGGCGGATGCGCTGCGCTTATCCGCCCTACGGCTGTTCACATTATTTTTGAACGGTTACCAACCATTGCCTGAAACCGATGAGATCTCAAACCGTGACATCAAGATGGCTAGATTGACCGCTTATTTCGACGGGGGCTGCCCCATGTGCAGCAAGGAGATCGCCCATTACCGCCGGATCGATCGGCGAAGCGCGATCGACTGGGTCGACATCACCAATGACGGAGGTGCATTGGCTGCCGTCGGCATCGATTATGAGACCGCGATGCGCCGGATCCATGCCCGAGACGCCGATGGGACCCTACTGACCGGCGTTCCTGCCTTCGTGGCCATCTGGCAGCGCCTTCCCGGCTACCGGCACCTTGCGACTCTGGTGCAGGGTTTCCGGCTGGTCCCTCTACTCGACTGGGCCTACGGACGTTTCGCCGACTGGCGACTGAGGCGGCGGTGCCGAGATGGCGCCTGCACCATCGACTGAATCTCACGAGTCAAGGCCCATGGCCCGTAAGCGAATGCAACCGGGCCGCATCCATGCGGCCTAATGTTCACGACACCAAGGGCGTCGTCGCCGGGTAAAGCTGTGTCGCTGTGCGCGGGACAGTCGTCGCATCAGGGCAGTCGTCCGTCGACCGAGGGCCATCGACATGATGTCCAGACTCAGACATTGGTATTGGTTGCTGTTCACGTTGGTGGTCCTCATGGGCGGGTGCGCCCAGTCCCCTCACCGCCCGGCTCCGGAGGCAAAACCTGTCGGGACCTCAGAGGTCACCGAAACGAGGGCGCACGCGGATGAGGTCTCGGCTGAGCCTCGTCGCCCCGAGCCGGGATCCCGCGCGCTGATGATCAAGCTCGCCAGTCAAAGGTTCATCTACCGGGAGGATGGCCAGGTCGTTCGCACCGGACCCATCTCATCCGGACGCGAGGGATACCCGACGCCGACGGGTCAGTTCTCCGTGCTTAGCAAGCAGAAGGACAAGGTTTCTTATCGCTACACCAACCAACTCGGGATGCAGGCTTGGATGCCTTACTCCATCCAGTTCTCCGGGCACTACTTCCTGCACGAGGGCTGGCTGCCCGGATATCCGGACTCGCACGGCTGCGTGCGCGTCGGGGAGAAGGACGCCCGCTTCCTCTTCGAGCGTCTCAAGATTGGAGATCGCATCGCCGTGGTTGACTAAGCCAAGAGCCGGCCAATAAGGTTCAGTAGTGTCTTCAGTCATTGAGTCATTAAACTACACCCAGCACACAGGGTTGACTGGCGATCGGACTGTGCCTGCTTTCCGGACGACCGCATGCGCAAGCTGCGGACGCCGGATCTGCCGCCCGATCACGAACAAGAGTCGATCAGCCCCGACCGAGGGTCTCATCGAGCGTCGATTGCCGTAAGGATCCAAACCGATGAAGTATCACAAGGTGACGCCGTCAGTCCTGTGCCTCACGCTCGCCACCCTCGCCGGAACGGCCGCAGCCCAGGAGATCAAGCTCGAGCTCAACAAGCTGGAGCCTCAGACGAACGCCTGTCGCGCGTACCTGGTGTTCGACAACAGCGCCGGACCTGCGATCGAGGCACTCCAATTGGACCTGATCCTGTTCGATCAGGATGGCGTCATCGCCCGGCGCCTTGCCGTAGACACGGCGCCCCTGCGGGCGGCCAAGACGACCGTCAAGCTTTTCGATATCCCGGATCTCACCTGCGGGGACATCCGCCGGATCCTGATCAACGAGGTGCTCGAATGCCGCGACGCCAGCGGTGCGCAGACCGACTGCATCGAGCGTCTGTCACTCTCATCGCGTGCCGAGGCGCAACTGGTGAAATGACCGGTGACGCTGCACTCTAGCCCGGAGACGCCCGATGTCCCAACCTGAGACGGAGATGGTCAACGCCATGGCTCCATCGACGACCGAAGCCTCGACCGCCGCCCCGGATCTCGCTCCAGCGGTCGACGCCTGGTTCGGCGCGATTGGACCCTCGGCGGTCATGATCCCGATTCCCGAGCCGCTGCGCGCACTCCTCGACGCCGGTGGCCCGGTGATGTGGATCCTTGCGGGGATGTCGGTCGTCGCCCTGACCATCGTTCTGATCAAGCTCTGGCAGTTTGCCGCCTTGAGAAACGGCAGCTCCGACTTGATCGAGACAGCCCTGGATGACTGGCAGGCCGGCCGACGCCAGGAGGCGATCGGACGGCTCACCGAGGGGCGCAATCCCCTCGCGCAGATCGTCCAGACGGCCATGCTCGGGCGCCTTCACGACAATGATCCCGCTGCGCTGCGCGAAGAGATCGAGCGGCGAGGCGCGCGATTGCTGGGGTCGTTGCGCAGCCATCTGCGCGGCCTCGAGGTGATCGCGAGCCTCAGCCCGCTACTCGGACTCCTGGGGACCGTGATCGGGATGATCGACGCCTTTCGCGCGCTCGAGGCGGCCGGCAGCCAGGTCGACCCGTCGGTGCTGTCCGGCGGGATCTGGGTCGCCCTCTTGACCACCGCCGCGGGGCTCTCCATCGCCATCCCGACTGTCGTGGCGCTGAATTGGCTGGAACGCCTTCTCGAAGGCGTCACACAGCGCCTGGAGGATCAGGTCACCCGTGTGTTCACGGGCGGGTTGCGGCTATCCGACCCAGCCGTTGCGGCACAGGCGCCAGTCGACAGGCCCGGAATGACCCATGCGGTTTGAGTCGACCACACCTCGGCGCCGACTGATCAGCCTAACCCCGTTGATCGATGTCGTCTTCATCCTGCTGGTGTTCTTCATGCTGGCATCGAGTCTCGTCCGATGGCAGACCATCGAGCTGGATGCGCCGGTCTCGGCAGCCGCCGGGACCCCGGTCGTCGGCTCCTGGCTGGTGCGCGTGAGAGTCGATGGCCTGGACCTCAATGCCGAGCCGATCGAGGCTGCGGACCTGGCCAGCCGCGTGGGTGCTCGGATGATCCAAGCCCCGGATCAGCGCGTCCTGATCCAACCGGCGCCCGGTGTGGACCTGCAGCGCCTGGTCGACATCCTGGACCTCTTGCGCGCGGCCGGGGCGACACAACTGACCCTGCTGCGACTCTGAGCTGCAACCGGTCACCTGATGAGATTTTCACGACCCAAACCCACGCGCGACGGCGAAGCGAACCTGATTCCGCTGATCAACATCGTCTTTCTGTTGCTGATCTTCTTCATGCTGGCGGGCCGGCTCGCGCCGACCGAGCTGATGGCTCTGGAGCCGCCAAGATCCGACAGCCTCCGAAGCGCTCAGGTGACGACACTGGTGGTGCTCGTCGATCAAGGCGGCCAGATCAGACTGGAGGGTGAGACGCTGGACAAGGAGACCCTCGCGGAGCGTATCGCCCTGCACCTTGCGGACGGACCTCAGAGCGTGCAGATCAAGGCCGACGCCGGGCTGGACGCCATGCAGCTCTTGGATCTGCTGGAGCAATTGCGCGCGGCTGGGGCCGAAGAGCTGGATCTCTTGACCCTGGCCCGAGGTGGATGATGGAGCCGCGACCCTCTCAATGGGCCCTCGCGCTGCTCTTTGCCCTGGTCGCCCATCTGGCACTCGCAATGCTGCTCGAGCCGCCCGCACCGATCGAGCCGGAGGGCCCAGGCATCCGCATCGCACTTGGCGGCGCCGGCCCGGCCGGCGGCGCCGATACGGCCGACGCGTCGGCACCCTTGACCGAAACCTTGGCAGCGACCGGGATCGACGTCGTTCAACCTGCGACCGAGACCCTGCAGGCAACACAGCCGGCGCCGCCTCCGCCTATCGCTGCCATCGAGCCGCTGAAGTCGACGGCAAAGCCTGAAGCCATCAAGAGTCGTGAGGCGCCACCACCGCCACCCGTGAGGACCGCTCGGGCCGAGCAAAAACCGCAGCCAAAACCGACATCCAAACCGAAAGCGGTCAAACCCCAGCCGTCCTCGCCCAAGACCGCCTCGGCCGGCGCCGACATCGGAAGCGCGCCTGGCACCATGCCGGCGACCACCCCCGCTGGGGGCGGCGGCGAGGCGGTCGGGACCGATCAAGGAGGGAAGAGCAAGAACCGCTACTATGCGGAGCTTGCTGCCTGGCTCGAGCGCCATAAACGCTACCCGGCTCGGGCACGGCAGCTGCGTCAGGAGGGTGTCGTGCGCGTCCGTTTTGTCATCGATCGTAGTGGAAAGCTGGTCTCGCATCGGATCGAGAACAGCTCCGGACACGATGCACTTGACCAGGCGGCTGCAGACCTAGTGCGTCGCGCATCCCCGATGCCGGCAATCCCGTCAAGCCTGGGATCTCGGCTGGAGATCGTGGTCCCGATCGCCTATCGCCTGAGATGACATCAAAAACGTCAGGACAAAGCTCAGGCCCCCCGACGGCAATGCCGGCATCATCGGAACCGGCGACGATCAGAGCAACACGCTTACGAGACGGAGCGCCGAACGCTCCACGGCCTTTTGCACGATAGCCCCCGCCAATGCCTTTCCGAAGGCCTCATGGACGCGCGGACCACCCGAGTCCGCGCGAATCGAGGCACCCAGGCAACCTACCTGCTCGAGGCGGTCCAGAATCTGCGATCGTGTGAGGCGCGCAGGTTCGTAGTGAACCGTGATGCTGCCCGCTCGCGGATTGACCCGCACCTCGCGGACACCCTCGGTCGCAAGCAATTCGGACTCTGCCGCCCTGGCGCTGACCGGATCGCAACGGAAGGACCCGGAACGAATCCGTAGGCGACCGGGCACGTGATGGATATAGTGGCTCATGGACGCAATGCCTCGCGATGGAAGATCAGTTGACGACACGCATATGGTATTCGCGACCGAAAGCGAATGCAAACCCTTCTCATTACGGCTATGCTTTCGCCGCGAGTCGGCCAGCCTGCAAACAGGCCGTCAACTCGCATGCGAGCGCAGATCGCCGAATGCCACCGACCCTTTAACCAGATCCGCTTCGGGGTGAGTCAGTTACGATGAACAATGTCGATGATTGGTTGGTCTTTCAGCTCGAGGACCTGATGGCGCGCGTCGAACCTGGAGTCCTGTCGCTCAAGGAGATCCTGCGCACCCCGTCGCTGAGCTGCTCCGTCTACCATATCCCGGCCGGGTCACGCGACATGGCGAGCGCGCATGAAGAAGACGAGCTCTACCTCGTGCTCGGCGGGAGGGCGCGATTGCGCGTCGGCGAGAGCGATCACGCGGTTCGCGAGGGCACTCTGATGTATGTGCACGCCGCCTGTGATCATGCCTTCTTCGACGTTGAAGAAGATCTAACCGTGCTGGTCTTCTTCGGTGCGACGGTGCCACGGATGCGCTGAACCCTGCCAAACCGCGCCTGTTGTGCTCCGGTAAGGCTTCGTCTGTAAATGGCTTCAGAAACATCCACTTAGGCAATTTCGGTAAACTTTAATACCAAGACTGCCGGTTGGATCAGAATATCCCGTTTCGGGAGCTCCGGATTTCGATCCAAGCGAGCCTTCATGACCTTCATAGCGGCCTTGGAGAGATAGAGAGAGACCCCTTTAACATGGACCTGGCGACTCACCTCCACGACCGGATGCAGTCCCTTCCAGGTCATGCTTTTGGCCCACTCGAGCATGGCTTGGGCGTCCACTGAGAGCCGCCGGGGCGGACTCAACGGAATGGTGACGCGTGCCATTTCGCGGGTCAGGCGCCGCCGCCGAGTAGTTGCCGCCGTCGGTTGCGGAGCTGGTGTAAGAGGTCGGCGAGGGGTGGCGCGGCGGTATGGGCTCAGCGATTCCGCCCTACGGGTTGCCGCTTCCCTACGGCAGCAGGTCGACATCAGAACTCCACGGCCAACTGCGCGACGAAGCTGTTGCCGCTGTCGTCGGTGCTGCCTTCGCTTGTGCTGTAGTCGCTGTCGTGGCGGTACTCGAAGGACAGCGCGGTGTTCTCGAGGATGCCGATAGACCAGCCGACTAGCCAGCTCTCCTTCGGCAGCCCAAGGGCGACGGCCTCGTCGGTGCCTTGGTAGGCGACGGCGGCGACGGTGTCCTTGCCCAGCACCGGGAAGCTGTAGCCGAGCTCGACGTTCCACGCGGACGGCTTGGCGCCCTTGTCCTCCCAGGCCAGGCTGTCGGGGTCGAAGGCGTCGGTGGCGCTCAGGTACTCGCCGATCAGGTTGAGGGGGCCGGCGATGACTACCAGGCTCGCGGTCCAGCCGCCGGTGCGGTCAACGGGGTCGATGCTGAAGGTGTCGGCGCGTGGGTCTTCGCCTTCTACAAGCTCATCGAAGAGGTCGTTGCGGTTGTCCGACAGGGTGTCCTGCAGTCAGTCGGAGTCGCCCAAGTTGTTGATGTAGCCCGCGGCCACGGTCACGCCCAGGTCGTCCTGCTCCCAAGCGTAGCCGAGGTTGGCACCCCAGCCACTGATGCGGTTGTCGCCGTTCAGCTTGGTGTCGCCGTTGAAGCCGTAGACGCTGCCGCCGAAGCCCTGGTACTCGAAGCCCACGAGGGCCGCCGTCTCGCGCGTCTCGCCGAGCTCGAGCGTCAAGGGGTCTGACACGAGGTTGGTCTCGTAGACGCCGAAGGGCACGTAAATCTGGCCGCCGGTGAAGTACACGGGGGCTACGTCGGGGTTGTAGATGGTGATGTAGCCCGTGTCCACCTCGAGGTCGGTGTCGTCCTCTTCATAGAGCAGCGACGCGCCCACTTCGACCCAACCGCCAATCCTGGACAGGATGCCGAGCTCAAAGGTGGCGAGCACGAGGTCGGACTCGGACGGCCCGCCGAAGGGCTCGAAGTAGCCCGCCTCGACCTCGACGAGGCCGGCGATCTCGATGTTCTCGAACCAGTTGCCGCCGCTCTGCTCCTTGTCCGCAAGCTCTTGCTCCGGTTCTTTGACGCGACCGGGCGCGCCCTGGTCCTGCGCGCCGAGCTGCTCGCGCATACGGGCGTCGTCGCGCTCCAGGGCTTCGACGCGTTGCTCCAAGGTCTGTGCGGCAACGCTGGCGCTGCCGAGGCCGGCCAAAAGCGCCATGGTGGCGGCGGCGAGAGGGAATATCTTCATGTGATGCCTCCGCGAGACAAGTTGGGTGGATTGACTCGACGACAGCTCTAGCAGCCTGTCGGACTTACTCCTTAAAGTCGGCCTTCGGGGGCCATCCAAAGGCCATTTGTTGCATAAAAGATTCGTTTTTCGGCAAAAAGCGCACGTTTCTCTGGTTTTTCCCTTACTGCGGGCGCAAGACGGCCATGCGTTTTAGATTCCACGCCAGGCACACCAGGGTCCATTCCCCCTGGACGTTGTCCAATCCGCGGGTGAGGAATTGGCGGAAGCCCATGACGGATTTGATGATGCCAAAGACCGGCTCGACGGTGCTCTTGCGCAGCGCATAGGCGGCGCGGCCGTCCCCGGTCTTGAGGCGGCGCGTCATGCGTTGCACCGGGGTCGGGTTAGCGGGCAGTTCGGGGGGTTCGTCGAAGCGCGCCGAGACCGGGGGATGGTGTTCATCGCGCTTGACCGCAATCAGCGGCTCGATGCCGGCGGCCTCGCAAGTGTCCACGTTCGCTTCGCTGAAGTACCCGGCGTCGGCGAGAAATTGCTCGGGCTGATTCAGGCCCTCGGGGAGCGCCTGGAGCTTCTCGACCATGGGCGCGACCTGTTGCTTGTCGTTGGCCGCCTGAGTGACCCGGGGAACGAGCACCAGCATGGTCTCGGTATCGACGACGGCTTGGGCGTTGTAGCACTGCTCGAAGCCACCACCGGCCACGACCATGATCCGCGACGCCTCATCGGTGAGGTTGATCTGGTCGTTGGCGCGTGGGCCGGGCTCGGGCGCCTTGGGGGCCTTACCGCCGGGCTTCTTGCCACTGGCCGTGGCCTTGGCTTCGCGGGCGGCGAGCTTCGCCTGGTAGTCGGCCTGCTCGCGGGCGTCTCGCTCGGCGGCGCGCGCCTCGATCTTGCCCTTGGCGATGGCGATGGCCGCCAAGCGGTCCTCGCGACGCTTGAGCTCCTCGGGCACGCTCATCCCGTCGGGAACGTTGGCGCCATCCGCCTGCTCGGCCAACGCCAGCAGTTCCTGGACTTCCGCCTTGAGTTGCGCCTCGATGGACTCGGCGTGCCCATAGGACAGGGCGCTGTGACGGCTGGCATTGGCGTGGATCTTGGTGCCGTCGAGGCTGACGCGGCCAAAGCGGCTCAACTGGTTCTCGCGGGCGACTTGGAGCACCTCGACAAACACCGCCTCGAACTCCTTGCCGAAGCGCTTGCGAAAGGTGGCCAGAGTGTCGTGGTCGGGGTGACGGTTGCAGGCAATGTAACGAAAGGCCAGCGAGTCGTAGGTCGCCTGCTCGATCTTACGGCTGGAGTAACAGCCGGTGGCGTAGCCGTAGATCAACAACGACAGCAATAACGTCGGGTGGTACGCGGCACTGCCCTTGCCGGCATAGGCCCGTTCCAGGTCGCCCAGATCCAGACTTTCCACCACCTCGACCACGTAGCGCGCCAAGTGCCCCTCGGGCAGCCACTCCTGAACCGAAGGGGGTAGGAGGAAGTCGATGTCGCGGTCGATCAGGTGGAACTTGCCCATCTTCGCCAGCCCTCTTGGAGTACGACTCTATTGTACTCCGGGCTCCGCCAGGATGCAGGGCCTAAGTCCGACAGGCTGCTAGACGCCGCCTTCCAGGGGCAAATGGAATGAGAACGCCTCTCATTTACTATTGATTCAAGTCAAAATGTCGGGGAAATGCACCTTGTCGCGTTTCCTAATCAGGCGTCACCCATGTCCCTGCAGCGCGCATTGCCCAGCCCTTGGAGTGGGCGGAAAAGGCGCGACCTTAGGCGCCGATTGGCGGGATAAGCCTGGTCATTGGGGAGAGGGCGCGGGCGAGTCGGACCGCGCAGAGCCATCGCCGGGGCGTTGCCGGGCGGGCACGAATGATGCGGAGTCAGGCGCAGATGACGGCAACGCAGGTGCCGCCGGACAGGGTTTAATGCCTGGCGACGTCCTTGATGTGCTCCAGTCGAGCACCGGGTGATCCGTCTGGATCCCCTTCGAGACGAACACCCTTGAGTGCATTGAATAGGATGCCGATCGTGGTGCCGTTGTGCAGCAGTGCACTGGCGACGGGCGAGAGGACACCGCCGATCGCGCCTGCGAGGATGCCGGTGTTGATGCCGATCGCTGCGCGGAAGTTGCCGCGGATCAGGTCCATGGTCTTGGTTGCGATCTCGCGCGCGTCGGCGACCGCGCTCAGACGGTCGTCCATCAGCAGGATATCGGCGGTGGCCCGCGCAATATCGGCGCCGCGCGGCATGGCGATGCCGACATCCGCTGCGACCAGTGCCGGGCCGTCGTTCACCCCGTCGCCGACGAAGGCGACCCGACTGCCCTGCGCCTGGAAGCCTGCGATCAGGCTGGCCTTGTCCTCCGGTGCGACCTCTGCATAGACCTCGTCGAGGCTCAACTCACGCGCCAGTGCCTCGGCCTTCCGACGGCGGTCACCTGTGATCATGATCAGTCGTCGGATTCCTTGCGCGCGGAGGCGCGCGAGGGTCTCTCGGATCTCGGGTCTGAGTGTGTCCCGCAGGGCGATGAGGCCGACCGGGCCTCGGGCGTTGCCGATGAAGAGCAGAATCTTGCCATCGTCTTCGAAGCGCGCGATCTGCTCGGCATGCTCATCGAACGCAATGCCGCGATGCTCTTCCAGATAATGGCGGCTCCCGACCAGGATCTGCTCGCCCTGGACCTCGGCCGAGTGTCCGTGGGCGACCAGGTAATCGACCTCGCCGTGCGAGATATGCTGGAGATCGCGCGAGCGTGCCGCCTCCACGACGGCATTGGCGACCGGATGTGAGGCGTGCTCCTCGACCGAGGCGACGAGCGCCAGGAGTGCGGTCTCGGTGCACACGGGCTCTTGACTCAGGACCACGACGTCCGTGACCGCGAGCTCGCTGTGGGTCAGGGTGCCGGTCTTGTCGAAGACAATGGTGTCGACGCCGGCCAGGTGCTCGATCGCCTCGCCGCCCTTCATGAGGACACCATGCGCGGCGGCATGGTACATCCCGGACTTGAATGCGACCGGCGTACCCAGCTTCAGTGCGCAGGAATAATCGACGAGGAAGACCGACTGCAACCTGGTCATGTTGCGTGTCAACCCGTAGACGAGCGCGCCGGTCCCGAGGGTCAGGTAGACGCGCTGGTCGGCGAGCCGATCGGCCTCGCGCTGGGTGTCGGAGCGCTTGTCGAGGGATTCCTGGATGAAGCGCGAGATGCGGGAGGTCGTGGTTTCCTCCCCGACTTGAGTCGCCTCGATGCGCAGACGACCCTCGATGAGCACCGAGCCCGAGACTGCCCGCCGCGGTGCCTCTTTGCGCACCGGCACGTCTTCGCCCGTGACCGCGGCCTGATTGACCAGGGCGCTGCCGCCGACGACACGACCATCGACAGGGATGGTCTCGCCCGGGCCGACCTGGACCACCTCCCCGGCCCTGACCTGGTCGCCCGGAACCTGTGTCAGCTCACCCTCGCGCTCGACCCAGGCCATGGCAGGCTCGGGCCTGAGCAGCTTGCGCAGCAGGCGGTCGGACTGGCGTTCCGTGCGGCGCTCCAGAAAGTTGCCGAGCGAAAGCAGGAAATCGGTGATGTTGGCGGTATAGAGCTCACCCCTCGCAGCCGAGAGGCCGATCGCCAGGGCGTCCAGGACCTCGACCTTGATGCCCTTGCGGATCAGGGTTTCAGCCCCGGTTCCCAAGGTCGAGGCCACGTTGGCCACCGTGAGGGCGACCTGAAGCGGGCGGCTGAGAAAAGGCAGAATCGCAATGGTCAGGGCCGTGGTGACCATCGGCGCGATTTCGGCGTCGCGCGGTTCGCCAACGATCAAACCGGGCTCAATCCGAGGCGAGTAGGACTCCAGCCGTCGCAGGACCGCATCGCGCGCGCCGGACGTTTCGCGATAGACGACGACCAGGGTGCGGGCGCCGCGATTGGCACGCGCGGCATCCACTACCCCGAGCGGATCCATCCAGTCTTCCAGATCGTCCGGGTCGAAGCCGGGCGCGCCGAGCGCGGGGATGCGCAGCCGCAATCTCCCCGGGAGCTCATGGACGATGCGGTAGTCCGACAAGGTCGCTGACGAGTCGAGGTTCGTCACAGGCATCAGCCGCGTTCGGCACCGCAGGTCATCCGACGACACCCCTCAGACGGTTTCGCTCTTGGACTGGGCCGCGTGATGCAACTCTGCCTCGGCGTCATGGAAACGCTCCTTCGCTTCCTCGATACCGCCTTGCAGCGTGGACCACACCTGCACAACCGCCTTGATCGCCGTGCGTTGCACACTCTCGTTGGTCAGGAGATAGGTCGCGGCGGCACCGATCAGCAAGCCCTTGAGGAATCGGTCGTTACCGAAATTGAGAAGAGGCATCTGCTGTTGAGCTTGTCGAGGGTAGCCATATTGCGACTGGGTAGCCGCATAGCCTCGGGCGTAGCCGTAACCCTGGTTGGCTGACCCGTACGCAGGGTGGCCGGCCATCGAGGGGCCTTGCCCGCCCGTTGCCGTCCAGCCCTGCGCCATCGGCGAGCCCATGCCGGAGGCCATCGGGTCACCATAGGGATAGTAAGCACTGCTCATGTCGATTCGTCTCCGAGTGAATGTGCCGGCATGGATCTCCTTGCCCGGTCGATTGTGATAAGGGAACAAACTCACCGCGGATCCGGTGCGGTATCGGTCGCGGTCGCGCCCTCGGTGGCTGCCGGGCTGACCCGTTTCTTGAGGAGTGAACGAGCAAACAGCACGAGCGCGGCGCCGATCAACAGACCGCCGACCCCCTCGGCCAGATGTTTGTGGACGCCGTGGCGTTGAGGCTGTTGGTGGCTACTCATCGGCGTCGTCCCGAGCCTGTGACCAACGCTGAATCCCGTAGAGCGCCAGGGTCCCCGCCGCGAACATGATGCCGAGCCGCATCAGGCCCTGCTCGGCGACACTGGATGCGGCGGCACCGCCGATTGCGGTCGCCGCGGCAGCAATGATTGCGGTCTTACCCGTCTCGGAAATGGCGGCGGTCGTCGTCAGGTCGCCCGACTCGATTCGCTGCAGATTCGTCGCAGCGGCAACACTGCCGCCGACCACGGCGCCCAGGGTTGCCAGCCTGATCAGGGTCGCGCAGTCGTTTCCGCCCGCCTGTGTCTGCGGCTGCATCGGCAACCGGCTCGGCATCTGAACGAAATAGTGGTCAGACATCGGCCACCTCCCCTTTACCCTCGTGCTTTGGCTGCTGAATGCTCTCCTTCACCCGATCGACCCCGGTCTTGACGGCGGCCTTGGTCTTGGCGCCGGTTTTGAAGAGGGCGCTTTGGACCGATTCGTTCGTCAGCAAAAGCACGGCCGCGGCACCGAGGAGTGCCCCTTTCCAAAACTCGGAGTCGTCGAAATCGAGCATCTTGGTGAGACTGGAGAGCCCGTTGCCTCCGTTGGCGATCTCGTCGACCAATTCGGCCATCCCTGCCCCGCCGGCACCACGGCCACCGGACATCCTGCCCATCCCACCCGGTTGAGCAGGGTCAGGGCCAGCCCCCGACCAGGGTGTATTCGGGGGAGTCATTCCGGCATGGTGGAACGACGGCGGTGCATGAGCGGCCTGAGCGGCCTGAGCGGCCTGAGCGGCTTGGGCTTGGACATGATAGGCCCAGTAAGGATCGAAGCCGGGTGGAGGCCCGTAAGCGGCCGGGTGCTGGGCGATGCCTGGATACATACCCGGCAATCCGAAGACTGGTTGGCCGGGGTATCCACCGGGTCCGGGATACATCGCTTGAGGTCCCGGCATCCCGGCACCGAACATCCCGACGTGAGATCCACCGGCACCGGCCCCTGGCCAGCCCTGTCCCGGTATCTGAGCACCCGGCATCTTCGAAAAGTTTTGAGGACCTTGAAAGGGTGCCTGCGAACATCCGCCCTGTTGCATGTCCGCTGTTTGCGGGCCGGCGGCGGCCGGTCGTCCAGCCGCCGCTTGCCCTTGCTCACCGTTTCCGGTGTCGTGATGGCTCATGTGCAGAGCTCCTTGAAGATGTCCGATAGGCGAAGATGTCCGATAGGCTTGGGGTTCGATTGCTCTGCCAAGCCCAGAAGATAATGCTAACGGTTCTCGTTTATCTGATCAAGGGCACATGGGATTCTGCATGCCGCGCGTGGATGCGATCGACCAACCGCCGCGAGGCGACGCATCGGGCGCGCGACGATGCGTTTTCCTTGCTTAGGCTCCAGCTTCGAGGTTCCAATTGACGGCTCCAGGTCGAAGTCACCGCCGATTGGTCTCCCCAATGCCGTCTCGCATCAACAGCATTCTTTTGCCATGGCTCCTGATTGGCGCTCTGGCCCCGGCCCTTGCCTGGGCCGCCTGCGATGCAGGCGACCGACTCACCCTGTTGCACTTCAACGACTTCCATGGGCAATTGGAGCCCTATCGAGACCCGCGCGATCAGATCGAGCGGGGCGGGATCGCCCGTCTCGCCGCCACCCTGTCGCAAGTGCGGGCAGAGGACCCGGCAAATCCGGTGGTACTCCTATTCGCCGGCGACCTCCTTCAAGGCACGCTGACCTCCAGCCTCTTTCTGGGTGTACCGGATGTTGCGCTGTTCGGACGCATGGGCGTGGACGTCGCGGTCATGGGCAATCACGAGCTGGACTACGGACAAGATGTCTTTCGGCGGTTGGCCGAGCAGGCCGAGTTTCCGTTCCTGAGTGCCAATGTCGCATCCGACCCTCAGCCCCTGCCGGTGTTGCCATGGGCGATGATCGACCGGCCGGATCAGCCCAAGGTGGCGGTTCTGGGGCTCACCACTCCGGAGCTGACCATCGGCACCCACCCCCGCAACCTCGAGGGCATCAGTGTGGAAGATCCAGTCACCGTGGCGCGGCGCCTGGTGCCGAATCTGCGTGCTGAGGCGGATCTGGTCGTGGTCCTGTCGCACCTCGGCATCGGCGATGATCGCCGCCTGGCCAGATCCGTTCCGGGCATCGACCTGATCGTGGGCGGCCACAACCACATCCTCTACACTCAGCCTCTGATGGAGGGGCAGGTTCCCATCGTCCAAGCGGGGGAGCGGGGTGGTTGGCTCGGACGCATGGATTTTTGGTGTCGCGAGGGCCGATTGGAGCCGAACGACTACGCAATCATCCCGATCGATGCCGCAAGCCCGGAGGATCCAGAGATCGCTGCGGAGGTTCGGCGCATCGGTGCGGACGCAGATCGTGAGCTGGACCAGGAGGTGGGGTTCAGCAGTGTCGAGCTCAGCGCATGGCGCGAGCTCATCCGCCGTGACGAGGCCGCCTTCGGAAACCTGGTCGCCGACCTGGCCCGTGAGGTCACGCTCGCGGATATCGCGCTCTTCAACGGCGGGGGGTTTCGTGCCAGCATCCCGGCCGGGCCCGTCACTCTGAAGGACATCTATCAGGCATTTCCCTTCCGCAACGAGTTGGTGGTGGGCCAATTGACCGGCGCCCAGCTCCTCGCGACCCTCGCGCAGAGCGCAGCACTGGACCCGCTGAGCAACCCGGGCGGCTTTCTGCAGGTCTCCGGGGTTCGCTATGCGATCGAGGACGGGGGCCTGGCCGGCGCAACAGTGGGCGACACACCCGTCGATCCGGGCCGCAGCTATCGGGTCGTGACCTCGGACTTCCTCGCGGCAGGTGGGGACGGCTACGCCGTGCTGAAAGACATGAGCGAGACCCTGATGACCGGGCGCCTGATCTCGGACCTGGTCATTGAAGCCTTCCGCACCGGGGACCCGATCGACCCTAAGCTGGATGGTCGGATCGTCCGACGGTGAGCCGACGGCTCTTGAGCACGTCGGGCTGAATGGAGACCAGGATGCTGGCCTTGGTCGGTGCCATGAGCTTGCTTGGCGCAGTCCCGAGGGGCTTGGTGGATGCGCTGCGCTTATCCACCCTACGGCGCCACCGGCCCGGAA
>RRYU01003340.1_pt1 | contig 18410 bp, 10 predicted proteins | sample 2162651 | NCBI WGS metagenome assembly RRYU01 (sample SAMN10267283, study PRJNA491782) | microbial mat metagenome | isolation source: biomat in the production well | place: Japan: Minami-Kanto gas field, natural gas well KTG3 | collected 2017-06 | reverse complement strand
GGGGGGGGGGTTCTTGCCGGAAAAGTGAACGGAACCCCTGTTGAATACCGCAATTACGAACAGGTCTATGACAGCCTTGTCGATAATTTTCGCCGGGCATCTCCCCAGGCGGACATTACCGATGAACTCGAGCGCGAGCTTCGCCAGAGGGCCTGGAATATACTTGTCGACCAGATTCTGCTCGAAGACGCTTTCCGGAGTTTCAGCGTGCATGTCGCCGATGCAGAGGTGCTGGCGGCTGTTGAGAGCGATTATCCTCCGACGATCATTCGTCAGAACTTCATGAACCCTGAAACCGGGGAGCTTGATCGTGAGAGGCTCGAGCAGGCACGAATGGATCCTGCCAACAGCGACATCTGGCTGCAGATCGAGGAGATTATCCGCAGGGAGCTGATGGTCCGGAAGCTTCAGCGAATTCTCGGGACAACGGCAAAGGTGACCTCAGAAGAGGTCGATGCGCTCTATGACCGTCAGTTCGCGTCATATTCGGCAACGTTTCTGACGCTTCCATACAGCGCCGCCGGGCCGGATTCCCTGTTTGGGGTCAGTGACGCTGAGGTTAAAGAGTACTATCAGAGCAATCAGGAGCTGTTCCGCCAGGAGCCGACCCGCTCGCTTGACTATGTGCTGTTTCCGGCCCGGCCTACCGGCAGGGACAGTATGACGGTAAAAGCGGAGCTTGAAGGACTTGCGGCAGAATTTTCGGCTTCGGATGATGACAGTTCATTCGTCAGTCTGCAGAGTGACCGGGCTGATTCCTTTGGAAAACGCTATACAAAAGCTGATTTTTCGCCGCAAGCTGCTGCAGTGGTTTTCGACAGGGGATCTCTTGTCAAAGGAACGGTGGTCGGTCCTGTGGCGGACCGGAATACATACCGGTTGCTGAAAATAAACGGTACGGGCACGGACGGGACGGTGATCCGGGCATCGCATATACTTGTGGCGTTCGCCTCAGGAGATGCGGTTTCGAAAAAAGAGGCTGAAGCAAAAGCGGCGTCGATCCTGCAGGACTTGAACAACGGCAAGGCTTTCGACCTTCTTGCCCGACAGTATTCCGATGATCCCGGAAGTGCGGCCAATGGCGGAGATCTTGGATGGTTCTCAAAAGGGGCAATGGTTCCTGCCTTTGAAGAGGCTGCTTTCGCCGCTGCTCCGGGGCGAGTGGTCGGGCCTGTGGCAACGCAGTTCGGATTGCATATCATCAAGGTAACGGGACGTGATAACCGGTTTATTGACTGTTCGGAAGTCGTTCGTTCTATCAGGCCTTCGAGCAATACGCTCGAAAGCGTTCGCCGTACGGCAGCGGAATTCCAGATCGATGCTGTCGATAACGGTTTCGGGAAGGCCCTGAGCGCTTCTGCCCTGAAGGCAGCCGCAACAGGACCTTTTACAAAGACCGCGATGATTCCCGGTATAGGATTCAATAACCAGATTACTCGTTTCGCGTTTGATGCTTCCAGAGGCGATGTTTCTGATGTCGTTGAAATTGACGGCGGTTATGTTGTGATGCAGTTGACTCAACGCAATGATTCAGGCTACCGGTCTCTTGACGATGTGCTTCGTGAGCAGATTGCCGGGCTACTCCGGGAGCGAAAAAAAGGCGTTGCCCTTGAAGAGATGCTCAGCAGCGGGCTTGTGGCATCCGGCAGTGATCTTGAGGTCCTGTCGCGTTCTCTGGCAGGCTCAAAGCTTGTCAGGGAATCAGATATCAGGCGTATCAGCAGTACGATTGATCCCTATCTTCTCGAAGCTCTTGGCGGTATGATGCCGTCATCGGTTTCCCGCCCTGTCGAGACACGCACAGGACGGGGGCTTATTGCGCTCGATTCGAAAACCTATCCATCGGTATCTGATCCGGATGAGGCAAGAAAGCGTCTTCGCCCCATGCTGGAACGGGCAAAAACCGAACAGGTTATCGAGGATTATTTTAACGCATTGCGGCGCGAGGCGAGGATTGAAGATCTGAGAAGGATGTAGAAAATACCCGTTGTCGAACGAGGGCATCACCCCCCTTCCGAGAGGTGATGTTCCGGTATTTACGGCATAAGGATATTTCTGGGAATGTGGTGCGTCTGGAACTCTTTCAGGCGCGCTTTTATTTTTTCTGCAGAATCAAAGGTCAGGCATTCACTGGCAAGCGTTTCGCTCTCACTGACCGTCAGATGTCTTCCAACTGCTTTCAGCACGGGAACATCGGAACTGACAACACTGAACTCTCTCAGCCCGCAGCCGATCAGAAACGGCAACGCCAGAGGATCGGAGCCCATATCGCCGCAGAGCGACACCCTGCAGCCGTTTCTGTTTGCTGTTGTGATGATCGTATGGAGCTGACGGATGATGGCCGGATGGAACTTCTCAAAGAGGTCCTGAACGATTTCATTGTTGCGGTCAACCGCCAGGGTGTACTGCGTCAGATCGTTGGTCCCGATGCTGATAAAATCAACCATTCGGGTGATTTCTTCAATGATGAGCACTGCGGCGGGAATTTCGATCATTGCGCCCAGAGCGGGTTGAAGGCAGGTCTTGCCATTGGAGCTGAGGGTTTCGACATGCCGCTTGAGCGAGGATTGGATCTGCATGATTTCCTCTATCGAGGAGATCATCGGAAGCAGGATCCTGATGTTGCCGTTATCATTGGCTTTGAGGATGGCAAGCAGCTGGCTGTCAAGTATTTCCGGGACGTCGATGAGAATTCTGATTCCTCTCCAGCCGAGGTTCGGGTTTGGTTCCCGTATGGATGAGTAAATCAGTTTGTCGCCGCCGATATCAAAGAGCCTGATGACGAGCGGGTCAGGAGCAAGTTCCTCGGCCATCTCCCTGTAATAGGCGGCCTGATCCTCTTCCTGGGGCGGCTTGGTGTTGTCAATAAAGAGATTTTCGCTTCTGAACAGTCCTACACCCCGTGCTCCGGCAGTGCGGATCGATGCGATTTCCTCCTTGAAGTCGATGTTGGAGCAAAAGTGAAGCGGCGTGCCGCATCTGGTTTGAGCCGGAGCGTCGGCGAGCCGGCAGGCATTGGCCTCGATGCGGCTCTCTTCGGCGGAGCGGTTCTGATAGAGACGGATTGTGTCGCTGTCCGGGTTTATCAGTGCTTCGCCGCTGCCCCCATCGACAATCAGGAGATCGTTTGTTTTGACTTTCTGGGTGAAATTACTCAGACCGACAATGATGGGGATATTGAGCGAACGGCAGATGAGAGATATATGTGAGGTAATGCCGCCGGTTTCGGTGATAAATGCTCTGACATTTGCTCTGCTGAACAGAATGATGTCGGCAGGAGAGAGGCATGTCGATACGACGATCATTCCCTCTGGAATCTTGGATTGCAGTTTCTGATTGTGAAGGTTGCGTATGATACGGTTTTTGATATCGATCAGGTCCTGGGCCCGCTCCTGAAACAGCTGCTCGGCCGAGTTGTTGAAGTGTTCCAGATATTTTTCGAATTCCTCTTCGATAACCTGTGGAGCGCTTTTGAGCTCCTCGCGGATTCTTTTGCTCACGCAGTCGATGAGCATGCTGTCGTTGAGGAGCATGATCTGGGCCTGAAAAAGATCTGAATAGACTTTTCCGAGTTTCTTGGTGGTGACCTGCTCGATTTTTCGTAATTCTTTTTCGGAACGCTGCAGGGCTGCGAGAAATTTACTGACCTCCTTCTCCGCATTTTCGTGGGAGAGTGGGGCGGCGGAGTGCTCGATGATATTTTTGATAAACAGAAATGCCGGTGCGATTGCAATGCCTTTAGACGCACCGATGCCCTGAAATACCGTCTTTTTATCTTTTTTGCCTGTGTCGTTCTGCTGCAGAATGGGTTCCATAGGAGATTACTTGCAAATGTTAAAACGCTGTCGTGCTTGCCGGGACTCAGAATGGAGCATCATCCGGAGCGATAAAACGGTCGGAGGGCGGCGGTGCCGGCGGCGGCGGAAGTTCGGGCAGGGCCGCATGTTCAATACTTCCGCCGGTGTGCTCGGGAGCCGCATAGTTTTCACTGGTATAAACGTTCGATGTGGAGAGGAATTTGCCGTAGTTTTTCAGGAAACGCAAGCGGATGTCGCCGATCGGTCCGTTTCGTTGCTTGCCGATGACAATCTCAACGATATCCTTGCTCGATGTTCCGTCGTCAAAGTTTTTGATGCCGTACATTTCCGGCCTTGAAAGAAACATGACAACGTCGGCATCCTGCTCGATAGAGCCCGATTCGCGAAGGTCGCTCAGCTGCGGGCGACGGTCGCCTGAACGCTGTTCTACGGAACGGTTGAGCTGAGCGAGGGAGATGATCGGTATATTGAGCTCTTTGGCAAGAAATTTCAGGGAACGGGATATCTGGGCTATTTCCTGCTCTCTGTTGGATTTGCCGTCACGAACCGGCGAAACCAGCTGCAGGTAGTCGACAACGATCATGCCGATATTGTGTTCCTGCTTCATTCTTCTTGCTTTCGCCGTCAGTTCCATGATGGAAATGCCCGGTGTGTCATCGATAAAGAGTTTTGCTTCAGCGAGGTCATCCATGCTGTTGATGATCAAACCCATCATTTCAGGGGTTATCCGGCCGCTCCTGACTGACTGGGATTCGACGCACGCTTCGGCGCACATCAGCCTGACGGCAAGCTGCACCTCGGCCATCTCGAGGCTGAAAAACAGGACGGGGGCATTGAAGTCCACGGCGGCATTACGGGCAAGCGCCAGGGCAAACGCTGTTTTACCGGCTGACGGTCTGGCTGCGATAATGATGAGGTCTGATGGCTGAAATCCGGCAGTCATCTCATCGAGCTCGGAAAATCCTGAAGCCACTCCCGTTACCGATGACTGCGATGCGCTGAGATTTTCCAGCATACGGGTGGCGTTTTTCAGCAACTCCTTGATTGTGCTGGCTTTCTTTTTCAGCCCGGCCTGGGAGATGTTGAAGAACTGCTGGGATGCGAGTTCCACAAGGTCGAAAACATCGAGTTCCGAACTGTAGGCTGCCGATGAAATCCTTGATGAAATCGAGATCAGTCGTCTGTACAGATACTTTTCTTTGGCCAGTCGGGCGTAGTATTCAATATTTGCCGAGCTGACAACCTTGTTGGTGAGTTCGGCAAGGTATTGCCTGCCCCCAATGTTAGACAGTTCATTGATTCGGGAAAGTTCTTCGCCTACGGTGATGAGGTCGATGGCAAGACGTTTCTGATAGAGTTCCAGCATCGCCTTGTAGATCAGCTGATGGCGCTGTTCGTAAAATACTTTCTCGTCATTGTCTCCGAAAATCTGGATGACCTGCTCTATCGGTTCGCCTTCAAGGAGGATACAGGCAAGCACCTCCTGTTCCACTTCGGTGGAGTAGGGAGGAATTCTGCTTTCCTGGGAAAAATCGATTTCCTTGCCCAGATCGATTCCTCCGTTGCCTTTTCGGGCGATTGTTCCTTTCATGGTTACTTCAGGACTGATGGCTTTGGTAGAGTGAATCAAAATGCCTTTTCAGCATTTGTACGTCTTCCCAGCACTGGTATTTCCAGTTGGGATTCCTCAAAAGGGCAGCCGGGTGATAGGTGACGACAACATCGTATTGTTCCCATCGTACAATGCGTCCTCTCATAGAACCCATGGAGCGGTTATTCTGCAGTATCGTATTTGCCGCTACTTTTCCGAGGAGGAGAATGATTCCCGGCCGGATCATTTCAAGCTGCGCTTTCAGCCACGGCAGGCATTGTTCAATTTCGTCTGCAAGAGGGTTTCTGTTTGCAGGCGGTCTGCATTTGACAATGTTGCAGATGAAGACATCATTTCTGGAAAAACCGATGGCTTCAAGGATTTTATCGAGCAGTTTTCCTGATCGTCCAACAAAAGGACGTCCAAGAGCATCTTCTTCCGCTCCCGGTGCTTCTCCTATAACAACGATTTTTGCCTGAGGATTTCCTTCTCCGAAGACAAAGTTCTGTCGCGTGTCGGCAAGCCTGCATCGGGTGCAGTTTTTCGCGTGTTCGTGAAGATCGTCGAGAGAGCGGTAGTTGCTTCTGGCGTGTTGAGGTGTTTCCTCCGATGTGTCGTCAAAGAGCCGGGCCTGCATGATAACGGATGAATAATCTAAAGTGTATGGTGCTGTTTAACCCTGTTGCTGTTCGCTCAGCATAGCTTCAATGGCATCGATCAAACGGATTGCCGCTTCTTTTTTTGTCAGTAGCGGCAGCCGCGAGATCGTACCCTGTTTATCGATCAGTGTCAGAATATTGGTGTCGACCTCAAAGCCTGATGTTGTTCTGTCATAGGTATTGCATGCAATAAGATCAAGATTCTTTGCCCGGAGTTTCTGTTCTGCATATGCAAGCCCGTTTTCTGTTTCAAGGGCAAATCCGACAGATAACTGATGGGGCTTTTTATTGATTGAAAAACCTGCCAGTATATCAGGGTTTCGTATCAGCGACAGTTCCAGGGTATTGCTGTGTTTCTTGATTTTTCCGGCTACGGGTTCCGCCGGACGGTAATCGGCAACAGCGGCCGCAGCGATAAAAATATCGCACTGCGGAGCGATTCGCTGAACTTCCCGCTCCATGTCGCAGGCGGTTTCAACATCGATTCTCCGGACCCTTTCGGGTGACGGGAGGCTGACCGGGCCGCTGATCAGGGTGACGTCAGCTCCTCTCCTTGCAGCAGCACATGCTATTGCAAAGCCCATTTTGCCTGATGAGTAGTTTGAAACAAAACGAACGCCGTCGATTTTCTCCCTTGTCGGTCCTGCGGTGACGATGATGTTTTTGTGCTGAAGGACGGTCGAGTGCCGGCTCTCTCCGATTGCTTCAGTCATTGATGCTACAATGGCTTCAGGTTCCGGCATGCGTCCTGTGCCGCATTGGCCCGAAGCAAGTGATCCGCTTTCGGGTTCGATAATCTTGCATCCGTTATCCCTGAGCCATGCCAGGTTTCTCTGAACGGAACCGGAATGGTACATCTCTCCATCCATGGCAGGGAAGATCAGTTTGGGTCTGTCGGGACGGAGGGTGATAAAGCAGGTCGAGAGCAGATCGTCACAGATGCCGGCAGTGATTTTTGCGATAGTATTGGCTGTTGCAGGAGCTATGATCATGAGATCGGCCCACTCTCCGAGGGAGATATGGCGGGTCCAGTCATGTTCAGTGTCATATGAGTCAGGGAAGATATCGATGTTGACCGGTTCCTGTGAAACCGTCGACAGGGTAAGTTCGGTCACGAAACGTGTGGCTGATCTGGTCATGACTACCCGTACATGAGCCCCTTCTTTTTTCAGAAGCCGGATGACCATCGGCATTTTGTATGCAGCGATACCGCCGCAGATTCCAAGCAGAATGTTTTTTCCTTTCAGCACCATAAACGATCAATATTCTCAAAGAGGCGTAACTCGCTATGCCTGATGCAGGGCCGGGGCTGCACCGGTAATGTGTCAATTTAAACGAATGTGGAAATAATTACACAGGTTAATTTTTCTTCCTGCCGAATACTTTGTTCCAGAATTCGCCCCAGTCGTAAAATCGTTCCCGGTACGAGAGGCTTATTCCATAGGTTTCAGCAGGCTCAAGCAGATTGGTTGTGGTTACATCGTTGCCGAAAAGCCCGTAAGAGCGGTAGGCCTCAAAAAAAACTTTCGGTGTGATCCGATATTCAATTCTCTGATTGTTGCCATAGTAGTTGAGCAGCTCTGTTTCTCGCGCATTGCTGCTGCTCGCTGTGCCGATAAAACGCATTTTCCCTTCAGTTCCCGGCACGATAAGGGCAAACGAGAAATCAAGACCGGACAAGTCGCCCTGTTCGTCTACGGCAAGATTGAGATTGAAGCTCTCGAGTCCCGAAGCCTGCTGTATCAGGCGTGACAGCTGTGATGAGATAAGGCCCGTTCCTGTAGAAATACCGACGCTTGAAAATGGAAGCCCTTTTCCGGAGGCCTGGCTTCCCGGACGGATATACCACTGTTTGGTCAGGAGCAGCGAAACGGTGTTGATCTCGGCGTTGGGATCAATTTTGCTGCTTTGCGAACCAATCATGGTTTCAGAAGCAAAAGGCTGCGACTCATCGTTAAGGTAGTAGCCCATCTGGACGTCAGGAGCGTTGAGGGTTCCCTGAATTGCCAGGAGGAGGCGCACATTGTCGGTTTCTCCTGAAGATGCGTCGGTTGCGATGACATATTTTCTTCCGAAAAGATTTTCCATATTTCCGTCGCGGATATTGACGTTGTTCCAGACAATCCGTCCGCCGTCATCGAGATCGAAACTGGTATTTGAGAAGTAGTATTTTCCGTTCGAGATGTTGACGGAGCCGAACAGCTCATAATTCTGCTGATGTTTGTTTACCAGCAGTGAGAGGTTCTGGAGGGCGGTCTCGAGTTTTTCCCCCCGGATCCTGTCGAAAATCATACTGTATTTGAGCTCGGCACTGCTTTTGAGTTGCAGGTCCTGTATCTGGACGATATCAAGGAGCGTGTAGTAAAATTCCGGATTTTCGTCTGACCGGGGCTTGCCGGCTTCGCCCGGCAGATCGGTTTCTGTCGGATATCGGGGGACAAACGAAATAAAATTCTCGATACCGATATACTTGCTGCTTTCGTTGGCGCCTGTCCGGTAGAGCGTGAAATCGGCGTTGGTTATGTTCAGGCTGCCTGTCAGGACCGGTTGCGAAACATTGCCATAGAATCGCAGGTTATTCGATGTTCCGGCTATTGTTCCGAAAGAGGTTTCATCGCGTTTATCCTGTTTATTGAAGAGCATCAGGTTTTTGAACGATGCTTTCAGGTCAAGTGATTTGATTTCGAGATTTTCAAGCTCTGCTGAACCGCTTATGCTTCCTTTGCCTCCAAGAGAATCGACAATGGCAATAGAACGGAAGGTGGCTTTTTGTGGTGTAACCTCGATGCCTCCCGTCAGTGTATAGGTCGTTTCCGTCGGGGTGACGGTGATGGCAGTATTGTTGAGCTTTGTGCTGAAATAGATATCCGGTTCGGGAGTTTTTCCCGAAATGGTCAGTTTTGCCGGTATGGTTCCCTCAGCGGTCTCGAAAAACGGGAGAATCAGTTCGAGAAATTCAGTTGAAAGGTTATCCGATGTGCACTCGGCCATGATCGACTGGTTTTCAGGTATGCGGTATCCGGGTGTCCAGTAGGTTATTTCCAGAGGAACCGTGCCGTTGCCGCGGATGTCGTTTATTGGGCCTGAAGGCGTTGTTCTTCCGGTGTTCAGCGTAAAACGCAGCTGTCTGCCCGCGTGGGCGGCCTTGAGCCGGAGGTCTCCGAGCGTTATGTCGTTGACGATGATGTCCCGGCCGTTGAGGTTGAGTTCTGCTTTTTTTGCTCCCGGTGATCCGCTGACTGTGAGGGTAGAAGAAAGGGTTCCGCGTGGAGCGCCGGAAAAAGCGAAAGCTTCGAGTTCCTGCAGGTCTAAATTTTTTATGCTGCAGCTGAACTCTCCCGGCATAATGTTGCTCAATACTCCGTTGCAGGAGATCGATTGATTCGATTTCCTGAGGTTGATGTCATAGAGCCGGGTATAGTTGGTACCGATATCCACCCTGCTGCCCGCAGGGATCGTCCAGCTGTCGGGAGCAGTGCCGGAGGCGAAACTGCTGATGGTCAGCTCATAGATTGATCGGATGCGTCGTGCGTTGATTGATGCCGAGAGATTCCGTTCCAGTATACTATCCCGCACCATCAGCGAAGCGTTGAGTACGGAGGCTTTCCATGATGTGTTCAGGTTGATCTGCTCGTAGTCCCGATTGTTGATGCTCAGCCGGTCTGCCTGCAAGGTCAGCGAAGCGAGATTGATGTTTCCTGCACTGCTGTTCATCGTCAGTTCCATCCGGGCATCGTTTGTCGTAAAGGAACTGTCACGGGCGATTTTTCTGATCTCAACGGCTGATTTCAGGAGGAGTGTTCCGTTATCGCTCACTGCTGTGCCTGATGCACTGCCAGAAAACAGGTATGCTTCAACCGGAATGAACAGCGCCAGGGGGGAACTGTCGCGAATATCGAGACGGAACGATGCGGAGAAGTCATGCGGGGCTTGCGTTTGAATAGCCTGACTCCCGGATGCCCATATGTTGTTTTGACGGACTTCGTTCATGAATGAGTCCGCCGTAAACGTGATGCCTGAAAGAAATTCCCTGAAGGTATAGTTTCCCTCTGCGGAGAAATCAAGGAAGTCGCTATTGATGGTCAGCGTCGATGCCTTTCCGAGGCGCCGGATGCTGGCGGTTGCTTGTGATCCGTCCGGCAGGGTGTAACTGTTGATCCTTGATGTGCCGAAAAGCAGTGTTATGCTTCCTTTCAGCTGTTCAGGGTCGAAGCTTTCTCCGTTGCATGAGATGGCAAGGTTGAGGTCGGAGGATACCTGGTCCAGTCCCAATGCCTTTGAAATATCCAGTTTTTGTGCCTTTCCCTGCAGTGTGAACACCGGAGAGAGGCCGTTCCAGTCGATTGTCGCATCACAATCGATATGCGTGGCTTTTTCATTGAGATCAACAGTCGTTTCGAGAATATTTCCCCGATAGTCGACGGCGATGGTTCCGTCATCAACCTGCTGTTCTTTCCAGAATGATTTTTCTATTTCAGCATCGCAATGAATCGATTGCGGTCGGGGAAGAATCCCCTCTCCTTCAAAGGTTCCTGCGGCATTGAGTATGCCGGCAGAGGTGGAGTCCACAGGAAAAAAACGATAGATTTCCAGATCTTCAATGAAGAAATCCCCGTTGTATGCAATCGGTCGGTCTGAACTGAACGCTGTTTTCAGATGGATGCCTCCCGTACCGGCATCGGTAGAGAACTGAACATCCGAGGAGATGTCTTTCAGGTCCCCGTAGGCGCCCCATGAAAGGTCGATCGGTCCCAGGGCCATGAGCGGTTTGCTGAAGGAGCTGTCTCTGACAATGGACTGAAGGAGATCCTGTGAAAGTCTTGTACTGTCGCTTTCGAGATTGAATGCGAGAAATTCCGGCTGATTGATATTCAGGAGTTCTCCTTTCAGAGAGAGCATGCTGCCGTTGTGGCGAAGGACAGCGGTTTCGATGAGCAGTTTTCGTAAAAGACCTGCTGCTTTTGCTTTCAGGCTGTAGGTCCCTTTGGGAAGCTGATGGGCGGGCGAAAAGAACGCAAGGTCGCCGGTGTCGAGTTTCATGTGCCGGATATCGGCGATGGCCCTGCTGTTTGAGAAATTTTTCCAGTTTCCAGGGGTGAAAATATTGAAATCCGACAGTGATAGAGATCCTTCGATCCTGCTTTTACCGGTCTGGATTGTGAGATCAAGAACGGAAGACTGGGTATTGCTGAAAAAGAGATCTGCCGAGGCTCTTTGCAGCGAAATGTTTTCCTCCGGAAGAGAGAATGATAGCTGTCGGATTTTTGCGGAAATGGTTTCAGGGGTATAGAGCAGTCTCTGGATGATGGTCTGCAAACCGTTCACCGAAATGTCAGGATCGGTTTGCTGTATTCCGGGGGCGGACTTGATCGAAAACGAGCAGTTCGAGAAAACAAGTTTTCCGCACAGAAAGCGTTTAAGCTGAAAAGCTTCATCCTCCTCCTTTTCGATAGAGGGCTTGAATGCCTGTTCAAGAGATGTTGTTCCGTCTGCAAGCCTTTCGGCTGAAATGCTGAGGGAGTCGGCTTTGAGCGAGCGGATAGTGATTGTGGAAAAGTCCGATACAACGAGCCTCAGGAAGTTCAGGTCAAGAGCAATGGTTCGCGATGCAATAACCGGCGCTGCTGCTGTATCGCTATAGACAGCGGTATCATAAAGGATGGCTTTCGAAGGAAACTGCAGATCGAGCCGTTTGATTGCCAGCGTTCCCCTGAATTCGCTGTTAAAATATTCTGTGATCCGCTTTTTTGCAAGATTGTCGAGAGCTCCGCTGTTGAGCACAATGGCCATGATCGCGGCAATGAGAAAGATCAAGGCCGAAATCGTTATGGAAATTCCCAGAAGATATTGTTTTATCCTTTCCACCGTAGTGCTGCTTCTGCGATACTGATAGTTCTGATGGCCTTGGTTATCCCCGGTTGATTATCCGTTTGGGCCGGGATCAGCCGTGTTTTGTTCTTTCTCTGCTCCGCTTTGCTGACGGGTGTCGTCAATGCTGCAATATGCCTTCAGGATGCGTTCAATAATTCGCGTTGTCGATCGTCCGTCGAGAAATTCGATGGTTTTTACTTCGCCTCTCCGTGCAAGGACCACATCTGCTCCGACAATGTTTTCAATGGCCCAGTCGGCACCTTTGACGAGAATGTCAGGCTGAAGCAGTTCAATCAGCTCGAGAGGGGTGTCCTCTTCGAACAGGACCACCGCATCGACGGCATTGAGAGCAGCAAGAATCCTGCAACGATCATCTTCATGGCAGACCGGTCTTGCAGGTCCTTTGAGTCGTTGTACGGAACGATCCGTATTGACTCCGACAATGAGACGGTCGCCTGCCGAACGGGCTTTTTCGAGATATTCGACATGGCCGGCATGGAGAATATCGAAACAGCCGTTGGTAAAGACGACGTTCAGATGTTTCGCCTGCCATTGTTTGACTGCGGTGACAGCTTGATCCTTCGTAAGTATTTTTTCTTTGGAATTCATGTTCTGACCGGCATCGGAGCAGGGTTGAAGATCCTGTTCTTATTAGATAGGAATTATTTGGGATTTTTGTGTATAAAATCGCTTTTGTATGGTTTGCCTCCGGTTGTGAATCGATTTCCTGTTAGGGTTTTGTCAGGGACTTTTGTTTCTTCACTTTAGCGTATCCTGCAACATGACAGCCCAACGTTGAGCGGCAGCAGCATGGCATCCAGAAAATCCAGAAAATCCAGAAAGAATATTCAGCGTCGCCTTCAGGAGCGGTTTGTTTTTTTGCTGTTCCGACTTCTGGGGATGGTTACCCGAATGCTCAGCCGGGACGCTTTTGAGCGCCTCGCCTGTCTGATTGGGGATATTGTCTATGATGTTTTGCGGATACGGCGCGGCCTTGTTGAAAGGAATCTTTCGCAGACCTTTCCCGCCAGAAGCCAGGCTGAAATCAGGGCAGTTGCAAGAAAGGTGTATCGCAATGTTGTTGTCGGACTGCTTGAAGTGTTTCGTATTCCGATGATCGATGGGCGCAAGGGGGCTGAAGAGCTGATGGAGGCTGATCTTGAGGCGTTTCTTTCGGCGACACGGCAACGCGGCAGAGGAGGGGTCATTATTTCTGCGCATTTTGGTAACTGGGAGTTGACGGGAGTATGCGTCGGACTGCTTGGCGCCCCGATGACCATCGTTGTCAAACGTCTCAGAAATGCATTGATTGACCGTGAGATCAATGTTCTGCGCTGTTTTCATGGCAACAGGGTCGTGTACAAGAAGCAGGCATTGCGTGAAGGTTTGCGTCTTCTTCAAAATGGCGGCTACATGACCATGCTCGCCGATCAGTCAGATCCTAAAGGCGGTTTTGTTATGCCGTTTCTCGGCCGTCCGGCATCGGTTTTTCTCGGCCCGGCCTTTCTTGCCCTGAAAGCCGGCGTACCGGTTTTTCTCGGTATGACCCGCCGTCAGGAAAACGGCAGGTACCTGCTGGAGGCCAGAGAAATACCCACATCAGATCTCTCTTTCGGCAAGGCTGGGATTCAGGAACTTGCCCGCCGTTATACCGAGGCAATAGAAGAGTATATCTACCGCTATCCTGAAGAGTGGTTCTGGCTGCACGACCGGTGGAAGCGGATTTCGGGTTGATGCGTGTGGATTATGGCGCGGTATGGCCGACCCGGTGACTGCTTTCGTTTTTATTATGGGTTGTCAATGACGAGTGCACAGAATAGCATTAATGTCGATTGCTGTTGCTGCACTATTGGGCACCGTTTCTTTTTTAACCTGGTAATCGCTTTATGCCAAACAATGAAATAGTCAATCTTCTGTGGTCTGGCGGCTGGGATTCAACCTTCCGACTGTGTGATCTTCTGCTGGTTCAGGGCCGTCGTGTCAGGCTGTATTATGTCATTGATCCAGGTCGTAAATCGGTGGCACAGGAGATCAATGCCATGCAGAGAATCCGCAAACGCCTTCAAGAGCGGATTGCGTCCTTCAACACACGATTACTGTCTATGCAGGTTGTCTGGCTTTGGGAGATTGCACCCGAGTCTTCGATGACAAGTCGCTATGAAAGCTTGAGGAGGCGCTTCAAGAGTTTTGGGCCGCAGTACGAGTGGCTGGGACGATTTGTTGCTGAGCAGGGGATAGGTGATTTAGAGCTTTCGATAGAATCCAATTCGTTCAGGCCGAATGGCCCGCTATGGAGTGCTCTGGAGAGTATGCTTGTTGAAGAGGACGCCAATTTCCGATTGTGCGACAACCCTTCGGATTCCGATTTCGAGTTTTTCCGCTCTTTCAGGTTTCCCCTGATCAGAACGACCAAATTAGAAATGATGAGTTATGCAAAGGAGCATGGTTTTGACGATATCATGTTGCAATCATGGTTCTGTCATACACCCCGAAACGGTCGGCCATGCGGGGTTTGTCATCCCTGCCATTTTGCACTGACCGAGGGAATGAGCCGGAGGGTGCCTCTGTCCGGAAAAGTTCGTTATATTCTCCGCCGTATGGGCATCAAGCTACGCTGATATGGGACAGAAGATACGTTTTGCCGTTCTGGAGGGTAATGAACGCCACTGCGGAGAGCCGCTACGGTTGCTTTTTTCCGGGGATCCTGCAGAGCGCTACGATGTTACCGGCAGAGCATTTGACAGGAACGGTTACCGGGTATGTTTTACAGCAAGGCTTCCGGTTGCCGTGTTCAAGTGTGCTGTTCGCACTAATTTGTTTCGTTGCAATCTGATGTTTTTTCAGCATCGGGCCGGCAACGATCACTTCCGGCATCCTGAAGATTTCATATCCCCTTTATGGGTGACCGCTACAGCCTCTCTTCCGCTCAAACCCCGAAGTGAGTCGGCGAAAAGCGATATCAGGAAGGTTTCCAGGAACGGTCTTGTCTGGAGTGTTGTGCGCGATCCGGCTGCCGTGGAGTTTTTTCGTACCACAATGTGGGGACCGATGGTCAGGAATCGCTACCCGTTGAAAAAGGTCGATGAGGATATCGATGTCTGGACGCGGTATGAGTGTGATCTGTTGCAGATCAGCGATTCTCTGGGCTGGATTGCCGGGGTGCTGATGCGCTATGATGGCACAAGGCCTTATATGTGGAGGATCGGTATAAAAAACGGAGACTTGTCCCTTTGGAACAAAGGGGTATCGGCTGCAGCATATTATTTCGCTTCTGAATATTTACATTCGAAGGGTTATGATGAGGTCTCTTTCGGATTATCCCGCGCTTTTCTCAATGACGGAGTGCTGCAGTTCAAGAAGAAATGGGGAATTGCGCTTGAAGGCGCAGCCAAATACCGTTATGCCATAAGGGTGTTGAGAAACAGTGACGCTGTTCGTTCTTTTTTTCTTCACAATCCTTTATTTCTGTTGACTCGGGCCAATAAACTCGCTGCAGCGATGTTTATTGTCGGAGATCAGGTTTCTCAGGAAGATGTGAGCAGGTATCGTTCCCGTTACCGCTTTGACGGCATCGATGAACTGCAGGTCTTTAACGTCCTGAATCTCAGGCTTGTCAGCCGGACGTTCAGGTAGCCAATCTCCGTTAGATGCATGAGTTATGATTACTTTTCTTACGACTGCCCGTCATAAAGATACCCTGGAGCCTTTGTTCGACGAGTGGCTTGGGCAGGCCGCAGAAGGTATGCGCCTGTATTCATATGACGATATGGCTCGTATGGTCAGGATTCCTTCAGGAGTCTATGTTTTTACCGATATCGAGCGTTTGAAGGGACCATTGCGACGTTTTGCTGTGAGTATGGCAAGGCGTATTGTTCTAAACTGTGGTGCGGGGAGTGTTGTCAATCATCCCGAAAAGGTCATGTTGCGCTACGAGCTTCTCTCAACTCTTCATCAATCACGGATCAATGACTTCGCCGTCTATACCTTGGGAAGAGGTCCTATTCGGTGCAGGTATCCTGTTTTTTTGAGGGTGGCCGATGATCATAGCGGCAGTCTCACTGATCTTCTGTATTCTCCTGTTGATTTGCGCCGGGCACTGAAAACGGCTCTTGACAGACGAATCCGGCCTTCAGAACTTCTTGTGGGTGAATATTGCGATACCTTGTCGGAAGATGGTTTTTATAGAAAATATTCAGCGTTTGTCATTGGCGATGCGATTATACCCCGCCACGTGGCGTTTGGCAGGGAGTGGATGGTCAAGCTGAGGCGGACCGGAAACAAGGCGCATCATATCGAGGAGCAGCACTATCTGGAACATAATCCGCACGTTGAAGAACTCAGGTCGATATTCTCCCATTCGGGGATCAGTTACGGGCGTATCGATTACAGTATGAAAGGAAGGCGTATTCAGGTCTGGGAGATCAATACCAATCCGGTTGTTGTACGTTCGAAGGATTCCTATGAATCAATGTATATGCAGGACCAGTTGACCTTTCTGCACTCGTTTATCGATGCTGTACAGGGTTACCAACGGGATTTCGGGAATGGTAATAAGGCGCCATCTCTGATCAATATTGCTGATGTAAGCAGGAAATATGCCTCCGATCGATTTGTTGCCCGTCTGAAAAAACGCTCCAGATCCTGTATTCCCCCTAAATTGTACGGCTATGTTCAGTACAGGAGGCTGCGCGGTTTTTTATAATGGCCATCACCTCTTATGGCTACTGCTTTCCTTTTTTTCTTTTGGTGTACCGGAAAACTGAATATCATGGTACATTTTGTACAGTCCGTTGTTGCTCATAAGCTCATCATGAGAGCCGGATTCAGCAATGTGTCCCCGTTCCATAACGATAATTCTGTCAGCGTTTTTGACTGTCGAAAGCCTGTGGGCAACGACAATCGCTGTTCTGTTTTCAAGTGCGTGGTCGATGGCCTTCTGTACGATTTTTTCCGATTCATTGTCAAGAGCGCTTGTCGCTTCGTCAAAAATCAGCAGTTCAGGGTTTTTCACCATCGCTCTGGCGATGGCCAGACGCTGTCTCTGTCCCCCTGAAAGCTGAATGCCGCGATCTCCTATCGGTGTTTCGTACTGCCGGGGTTTTTCTTCGATAAAGGCATGAGCGTTTGCCAGTTTAGCCGCCTTTACAATATCTGCATGGGATGCCTGGCCGTGGACGCCGTATCCGATATTCTGTCCAATGGTGTCATTGAAGAGTATGACCTCCTGACTGACAACCCCGATCATCTTGCGGAGTTTTTTATAATCGAGTTCGCGGATATCGATTCCGTCAATGGTTATTGAGCCGGAATCGATATCATAAAACCGCAGGAGCAGATCGACAATCGTTGATTTTCCGGAACCTGATTGACCAACCAGAGCGACCATCTCACCTTTTTTGACTTCAAAACTGACATGGTCGAGTACATATGGAGCGGTATCGCTTTTATTGTATTTGAAGCACACGTCGTCAAAACGTATCGACCGGGAAAAGCCATTTATCGATCGGGAACCGTTCTGGATATCAGGTTCGGTTCCCAGAACAGTGAAGAGGCTTTCTGCGGCCACCATGCCACGTTGGATCTGGGTGTAGGCTTCACTGAACGATTTCATCGGTCCCATGACCGAATAGAGGGTGAATGCGAAAAGCAGCAGCTCGTTGCCTTCCATCCTGCCATCAAAGACCTGAATCCCGCCAAACCAGAGCACAAGAGCGATAGCTGTTACCAGGAGCGTTTCATTGAGGGGGCTGATAATATTCCGCAGTCTGTTGATTTTGATCATTCTTCTGCGAAAATCAGTGGTAAATGTTTTAAACCGTGCAAATTCGACCTCTTCAAAAGCATTTGCTTTGATAACTTTGATGCCGTTGAACTTTTCCTGCAAAATGGAGTTCATATTACCCATTTCGCGTTCAAATCCTTTTGCCAGTTTTCGGAGTCGGACGCCGATGGTCCGTATGACAATAAAGATCAGTCCGACATCAGCGAGTGCAAAAACGGTAAGCTGCCAGTTCAGAGAAAGCAGGATGATGAGGAAAACGATAACAGAAAAAGGTGCTTGCAGAAAACTTACCAGAGAGGTGCTTATGGTGTTGTTGACCATTTGCACTTCATGGTTGACATGATGCATTAACGATCCGACCCGCTGTTTATTGAAATAATCAAGGTGCATTTCAATGATGTTTTCGAAAACATCATCACGAAGCCTTTTGGTCGTTTTAGTCTCGATGCTGTAGACCAGCTGCTTGTTGAGGTAGATAAAAAAGTTTTTGAGGGCAAAAGCACCAATCAGAAACAGACAGACTTTCAGGAGCATCATCTGTTTGCTTTCAGCGTAAAAGAGCTTTTCGAAAAAGACTTTGACTGATTCTTTCGCCTTGTCGATGTTGAAGGTGGCCGGGGCAAACTGCCTTTGTACTGAAGGCTTGTCAGTCTGGGACGTTTGCGGTTTCGGCTCCACTCGGGGGGGGG
>RRYU01008906.1_pt1 | contig 18421 bp, 16 predicted proteins | sample 2162651 | NCBI WGS metagenome assembly RRYU01 (sample SAMN10267283, study PRJNA491782) | microbial mat metagenome | isolation source: biomat in the production well | place: Japan: Minami-Kanto gas field, natural gas well KTG3 | collected 2017-06 | reverse complement strand
AGGAAATTACTCGCCGGCGTTTTCTGGAATTATTGCAAAACCATCACATCACGCCGATTGATTGCCTTGGACAACCGTTCGACGCCAACACCATGCGCACCCTGGCGGTTGACCGCGATCCCAAACAAGCCCACGGCATCGTGCTGGCGGTGATGCGCAGCGGTTTTCGGCATCATGACCGGGTATTGCGTCTGGCTGAAGTCAAAGTCAACAAACTTTAACCCTTATTAAACATTATGAATGACATCATTATCGGTATCGATTTAGGTACCACCAACTCGGAAGTCGCCTGGGTGGAAAACGGCCAGGCCAGAATCATCGCCGACCAGGGCGAAAAAATTCTGCCCTCGGTGGTTGGCGTCGATGACCAGGGCAGCATTCTGGTCGGCGAAACCGCGCGCAATCAATACCTGCTCTACCCTGAGCGCACGGTTAAATCGGTCAAACGGCTGATGGGCCAGGACACTCAGGTCAATATGGCTGGGGAAACGTACCGGCCGCAGGAAATCTCGGCCATGATTCTCAAACGCTTGAAAGCGATTGCCGAACAGCATCTGGGCCACAGTGTCAGTAAAGCGGTGATCACCGTGCCGGCGTATTTTTCCGACGCCCAGCGCCAGGCCACCCGCGAAGCTGGCGAAATCGCAGGGCTTGACGTGGTACGCATGATCAACGAACCCACTGCCGCGGCGTTGGTCTATGGCGCCGGCAAAACTGAAGCCAAACGCATGTTGGTTTATGATCTGGGCGGCGGCACTTTCGATGTTTCCGTGGTCAATATTCAAAATGGCGTGGTGGAAGTGCTGTCCAGCCATGGCGATAACCACTTAGGCGGCGATGACTTTGACCAGCAAATTATCAATCACATCGAAAGCCATCTCAAAACCGAGCACGGTCTCGATATCATCGGCGATAGCAAAGCCATGGCGCGTATTACCCGGGCCGCCGAACGCGCCAAAATCGAGCTTTCCAGTCAGCCTTTCGTGCGTATCGAGGAAGAATATCTAACCGAACAAGACGGTAACCCGGTGCATTTAGCGCTGGAATTGGCGCGCAGCGACTACGAAAACCTGATCGAACATTTTATCGACGCCACCCTGGATGCCGTACACATCGCCTTGCAAGGCGCCAAGCTGACGGCCACCGATATCAACGACATCATTCTGGTCGGCGGTTCCACCCGCACACCGTGTATCCGGGAGCGCTTGTTCGACCAATTCGGCTTCGAGCCGCATGGCGAAGTTGATCCCGATTTATGCGTGGCGCTGGGTGCGGCCACTCAAGCGGCGATGATTCAAGGCATTTCGGTTGATACTGTGCTGGTCGATGTCACTCCCTACACTTACGGCACCAGTGCACTAGGCTATCTGGACGGCGAGATTAGCCCTTTCCGTTTTGTGCCCATCATTCATAAAAACAGCGTTCTGCCGGCACGGCATTCGGAAGCCTTTCAAACGGTCTATGACGGCCAGGACAAAGTCATTGTCAGAATTTTTCAGGGTGAAGACCCGGATGCCGGTAACAATATCGAAATCGGCGAATTCACGGTTGAAAACCTTAAGGATGTCCCGGCCGGCAATACCATCACCCTGACCCTGGAACTGGACCTGAACGGCCTATTAAAAGTCTCGGCACAGGAAAAAGCCACCGGCCTGGAAAAAAGCGTCACCATCGACAATGCCATCGCAAGATTCGAACAAGCGCAACTCAGCGACGCCAAACAACGGGTCAGTGATCTTTTCGGTGACGCCACAGCCGAGGTTGCCGAAGCTAAAGCCCCCGAGAGCAAACAAGTGCAAGCCGCCCGTCAAGCCATTGCCAAAGCCGAGTCGTTGTTTGACCAAGTCGCTGCAGAAGACCGGGAAGATTTAAGCGATATGATCGAAACCTTGACCGACCTGATCGCATCCGGCGATGACGACGCACTGGCCGAGCCTTTGGAACAGCTGGGCGACATGCTTTATTACCTCGATAGTTGATGCAGCGCTGCCCTTGTTGCCATGCCCGATTGAACGATACGCCACAGTGCCGACGCTGTGGCGCCGATTTAAGCGCGGCGCGCCAGGCCGAACAGCAAGCCAGGTTCTGGCTGGCGCTGTCGGTGCAAGCGGTTTGCCGGCAACGCCCGGAATTGGCGGCACGCGCCGTCAATCGGGCGTTAAGCTATCGGAAAAACACCTCTGCCCAGCTCTGGCAAGCCTATCTGGAACGCCGGTTTTATGATGCTTTATACCTGAATATTCGCCTGCAACACTGGCAACAGGCCCGCGTTTTTTTGACCTGCCTGCAAACCCTTAAAAGTACTGACGCAAGTGTCTTACAGCGTTTTCAGGAACTACTCGATTCCGTAATCTATTCAAACTCTATGTTCAATCAATGAACGACACCTTGCAAAAACAGCAAGGCATGTTGTTTGATTGATTGCACTTAGGTATCAGGTTCAACTCGATGCTGTTAAAGCGCTTGTTTCATATCCTGCCGGGAACGGCTCTTGGCAAGCTGTCAATATAAGGGCGGAGGGTAATAAAGCGCTCTCGTATGCCAGCTTGGCATGCAAAATTCATGGCTGGATAGTGCCAATCTTCTCAAGATATAATGCCGATCTGTTTTAGAACTTTATTTGGTTAGTTTTATGGCGACAAAAAACAAATTGGACAAAACTCAAAGCCAGCGCATCGTAGCCGAGGCGCAACGCGCCAAAACTGATCGTGAACGCGGCTACCGTGAAAAGGCTCTGAAAATGTACCCGTGGATTTGTGGCCGCTGTCAGCGCGAATTTGATCACAGCAATGTCCGTGAGCTTACTGTACATCATCGCGACCACAATCACGACTACAATCCGGAGGACGGCAGTAACTGGGAATTGTTATGTCTTTACTGCCACGATAATGAACACGCCCGTTATGAAAACGCCGAACTCACCCGAGGCTCGGATAAGCCTTCCGCCAACCGCGATCATGGTTCGTTCAAGCCTTTCGCCGATCTTGCCGCGTTAATGAAGAAATAAAACCGCCTGCATGCGCTTTTGATGATAATACCAAACATTTTTTCAAGTACTGCGGCACCTACCCGGCTCAACCGTTATTAATTGCTTGATTGGCCATTTAGTTTGGCATGTTTTAAGTTAATCAGAGACAATGTATCAGCACCTATCGTGCGCTAAGCTTTATTCAACAGGAGTCAATCATGAGCAGAGATCGTTATATCGAGCAGTTGAAGTCCAAGCTGGATGAATGGAATGGCGAAATTGACCGGCTAGAAGTTCAGGCGCACCTGGCCAAAGCCGACATCAAAGATGAAGTTGAGGAAAAAATCGGCGAATTGAAAGCTAAGCGTCATGAGATTGATGAGCATCTCGATCGTTTGCGCGATGCCAGTGAAGATGCCTGGGAAGATATCAAAGACGGCGCTGAACAAACCTTGAGCACCTTGAGTGAAACCTTTAAATCAATCGCCGCCCGATTCAAATAAGTCATTACCCAGCCGTCAAGGCGACGGCTGGGTATCATCTCTTGCATGGTCTTCAACCATTCTCAAAATCAGCAAAGCAATCTATAGCGCCTGAACCATCGTCTTTTACTATCTGATGCTGTTCGGTTCGGCATTTTTGGCCGCCAACATACCGCCCGGATATCCGGATATTCGGAAATATTTTGATCACCCTTATTTAATTAAGGCGTGTTTTATACCGCCGTAGTGCTACCAAGAACGAACACAATCAGGCTTTAACCGGCTTCGGTGTGCGCGGTTTCACCCTGCTCCACCGACCAGAGTTTTTCAAGTTGATAAAATTCACGAGCCTGCCCGGTGAACAAATGCACAATCACATCGCCCAGATCCAGCAGCACCCACTCGGATCCAGCCCCCCCTTCCAGCCCCCAGGGTTCCAAACCTTTAGCCTTGACCGCTTCGCGCAGGTAATCGGCCAAGGCATTCAGATGCCGGCTGGAAGTACCGGTAGCCAGCACCATGTAATCGGTAATGGTTGTTTTGTTTTTTACATCCAAGGCAGTGATTCTCTCACCCTTGCGCTCTTCCAATACTTCGGTAACTAATTCAAGTAATTGTTGACTCTGCATTCACTGTTTCCATAGGTTGATGCGAACGGCGGTACAAGCCTTGTTCGCGAATATAATTTAACACCGAATCCGGTGCCAGGAACTTAGGGTTTCGGCCTTCGGCAATTGCTTCGCGGATCATCGAGGCAGAAATATCCAGCGCGGTGACTGGATGAAAATAAAGCCTGCCGGTCGGCTGGGTGGTTAAGCGCTGGGCATCGGTACATCGACGCGGGTAAAAAAAATGATTCAGCTCCGGCTCGCTGTAGCCCGGCCGGGTCATTACGATCACATGGGAAAAGTCGAACAACTCACGCCACCGGTGCCAATAGGTCAGGCTTAAAAACGCATCGCCGCCGATAAACAAAGCCAATGGCTGGTCGCCGATTTCAGCGCGAATCGACGCCAGAGTATCGACCATGTATGAGGGGCCGTCGCGCTCCAGCTCGCGCCGGTCCACGGTCAGCCCCGAGCAACCGGCAATCGCCAGCGTCAACATGGCGTAGCGATGTTCCGCTGACGCGCCGGGTTGATCGCGGTGCGCCGGCAGCCGACAGGGAATCAGTTTCAATTCGGCCAGACAAAAATCCTGAAACACTTCCAGCGCGGTCCGCAAATGCCCGAAATGCACCGGATCAAAGGTGCCGCCATAAACGCCGATCATCCGCGAATCTGACCGCTACCGAGTACGATGTATTTCAAAGTGGTCAGACCGACCAAGCCTACCGGGCCGCGGGCATGCAGTTTATCGGTGCTGATGCCGATTTCCGCGCCCAAGCCGTATTCAAAGCCGTCGGCAAATCGGGTCGAGGCATTGACCATCACCGAACTGGAATCGACTTCGCGTAAAAAACGTCGGGCCTTGCCGTAGTCATTGGTGACGATGGCGTCGGTGTGACCGGAACCGTAACGGTTGATATGGGCAATCGCCTGTTCCAGACCCTCGACCACCTTGATCGACAACACCGGCCCTAAATACTCCATCGCCCAGTCGTTATCATCGGCGCGCCGACAATGCGGCAACAGCGAACAGGTTTTCAAACAGCCGCGCAGTTCCACGCCCAGTGCTTCAAGTTTTGCCGCAAGCTTAGGCAGCCAGGCCACCGCCACCGCCTCATCGACCAACAGGCTTTCCATGGCGTTGCACACACCATAACGCTGGGTTTTGGCATTGACCGCAATGGCTAAGGCCATGTCCGGATCGGCATCGCGATCGACAAACACATGGCAATTGCCATCCAGGTGTTTAATCACCGGAATGGTTGCCTCCAGGCTGATGCGCTCGATCAGACTCTTGCCGCCACGCGGCACGATGACATCGATAAATTTGTTTGCGGTAATCATCGCCCCGACAGCGGCGCGGTCGGTGGTCGCCACCACTTGTACCACCGATGCCGGCAAGCCCGCTTCGGTCAAGCCGCGCTCGATACAGCGGGCGATGGCCTGATTGGAATGCACGGCTTCCGAACCGCCGCGTAAAACACAGGCATTACCGGCTTTCAGGCACAACGCCGCAGCATCGACGGTGACATTGGGCCGGGATTCGTAAATAATGCCGATCACGCCTAAAGGCACGCGCATTTGACCGACCTGAATACCGCTAGGCCGATAATCCAGATCGCTGATGGCGCCCACCGGATCCGGCAACACCGCAACCTGCTTGAGGCCTTCGATCATACCGTCAATGCCTTTATCACCCAGTTTCAGCCGATCCAGCAAGGCCGCATCCAGGCCTTTGGCCCGGCCTGCTTGAAGGTCTTTGTCGTTTTCCGTCAACAATTGAGGCCGGTCCGCCGCCAAGGCTTCGGCAATCGCCAGCAAGGCTTGATTTTTAACCGCGGTTTCGGCTTTGCCGATGGCGGCGGACGCCTGACGGGCGGCCTGCCCCAGTTCGGTCATGTATGCTTGAATGTCCATGATGCTCTCCCGCTGCCGGTAAAATTTTTATTGTAAGCGATTTTACCCGACTGTTGCCGGTTGAACGTAATATTACCCGCCTGATAGCGGCCGGAATCCGACCCAAACCTGAAACTTTAGTTCGCATTGCCCCTAATAAAAATCACCCGCCGAAACGCGCTTGCATCGCCCTTTCCTTCATGGCATACTTAACTACAGGCTTGGCTCGATCAGGCTAACCGCATCAATATTGAACTTACCGGAGGAACCAACCATGAAATGGGAAACCCCAAGCTACAACGACTTGCGTTTTGGTTTTGAAGTAACCATGTACATCTACAACCGTTAAACCCGGCAACAGGGTTTAGCAGAAAGGGGCCTTCCGGCCCCTTTTTTGTAGCCCCCTCCGGCTAACATCCCATGCGGCTATCCTCGTTTTGGTTACACCTGGGGCTGTCATTGATGCTGACAGCCTGTTCCGTGCCGACCCAAAACTCTACCCTGCCCGGCCCTGCCGACAACCGCCAGCAAACGATTATCAGCGAAGGCCAGGCCGCAGTTGGCCCGGGCGGTCGCTTACTAGCCCGCCGCCAGGCTTTGCAGGAAGCGATTCGCCAGGCAGCGCTGACCCGAGAAGTCAATATTGTCGGCAAGACTGAGTTAGCCGATCATGCAATTTCATCCGACCGGGTTATTTTGCGTACCGCGGCAGCGGTCAACGCCACGGAAGTCATCAACGAATGGCAGGAAGGTGAAAATATATTTGTTCGCGCCAAAGTGACCCTGGGCGCGCTGGATAATTGTTACTCACCCTACCGAAAACGCCTGGTGGTCACGGCATTTCCTTTTGCCCAGACCGGTCATGTCAATGCTGTCGAAAGCGACGATTTAAGCCAGGGTCTGGCGCGTGAACTGCTCAATCGATTAGTCGCTTCCGGCCAATTCATCGGCACTGACAAAAGCCGGATAGCTCTGCGCCAGACAAGCAACAATGCCCAAGATTTAGTCAGTTATCCTTACGACCAATTCAGCGAAATCCGCCAAATCGCGGACGATGCTCACGCCCAATTCGTGCTTTCCGGCATCATTCATGATCTGGCCATCGAACCGAATTTACGCATTACCGGCCATGATCCGATCAGCCTGGCGCAGAATATCAGTCGCAACCTGTACCGGGAACGCAGCATTGCCATTGAAGCATTCATCCATGATGGTTTCAGCGGCGCGCTTGTAGGGCAGTATCGCTATCAGGATCAGGTTAGTGGCCGAATCTGGCTGCCGGAACAATTACCGGTTGGCAGCGCCGCATTTCAGGAGCATCCGGTGGGCGCAGCTTTAGCAAATATCATTGAGCACGCCAGCAGAGAAATTAACCAGGCTTTACGCTGCCAACCGTTCTCGGCGCGCATTCTTAAAGTCGAACGTCCTACAGTGTTTATCGATGCCGGAGCGCAGGAGGGCGTTCGCGTCGGCGACCAATTACTGGTTTATACCCAGCGTAGCGGTATATTGCATTTTCAAGGCAACCAAGAGTACCTGGGCGCTGATCAACAACCAGTGACGGTAATGACGATCACCGATGTCAAACCTCGCTACGCATTCGGAAAACTGGATAGCGAAGTTCTGTATCTGAATCTTCAGCCTGGCGACTGGGTGAGATCGTGGTGACAATCAAGCCAACTTCGACTTACACCTGAGACAATTCATGCCATTGTGCACCATAACCAGGCGACAACACCTGGGTGCCATCCAAAAAAGGTATTTATTGTTCGTACAATCAGCAGTCAAGGCAATCCTGATGAAAAACTGACTATGCCAACAGTTTTTCCAGCGCTTTCAGATACAGCTCAGGCTCGATGGCGCGAACCCTCTGACCCAAACTGGCCACGGTGTCGTCCGGCAATACCGGCACGGTTTGTTGCAGCACAATCGGCCCCTGATCGTAATTTTCAGTGACCCAATGCACGGTGGCGCCGGATTCGCTGTCACCTGCGGTAAGCACGGCCTGATGCACGAAATCGCCGTACAAGCCTTCGCCGCCGTGCTTAGGCAGCAAGGATGGATGGATATTGAGCATCCGGCCCTGAAAGCTTGCCAGCGTTTGCGGGCCGATTTTTTTCATGTAGCCTGATAAAATAACCCAATCGCTGTCGGCCTCGGTCAAGGCGGCGGCGACGGCCTTATCTTCGCTTTCGGGGTGGGTTTTGCCGCTGATATGGCGCACCGGAACCTGGTGTTCAAGGCACCAGGCGTGAATGGGTGCGGCGCGGTTGTTGGTGATCAAAACGCCAATGCCGGCGGAAGACCCCAGGCGACCGGCGCGAATCGCCTCAATAATCGCCCGCGCGCTGGAGCCGCCATGGGAGGCCAGAAAGGAAAACCGCATCAGCGCTTCGGCGGCAACAGGTCGGTGATGCTGCCGGTAATCATTTCATTAGCGAAAGCGAAGGTTTCCGACAATGTAGGATGCGGATGAATGGTCAACGCGACATCTTCCGCCTCTGCACCCATTTCCAGCGCCAGCACCGCTTCGGCGATCAGATCACCGGCATGAGGGCCGACAATACCGGCGCCGATGATCCGGCCGGTGCTTTTATCGGTCAAAACCTTGGTCAGGCCTTCGTTACGGCCCATGCTCAAGGAACGTCCGCTGGCCGCCCACGGGAACACGCCTTTCTCGTAAGCGATATCCTGGGCCTTGGCTTCGGTTTCGGTAACGCCCATCCAGGCAACTTCCGGGTCGGTGTAGGCCACCGAAGGAATGGTCAAGGCATCGTTGGCGGCTTTATGCCCGGCAATGACCTCGGCGGCGATTTTGCCTTCATAAACGGCTTTGTGCGCCAGCATCGGATTGCCGACGACATCGCCGATGGCGAAAATATGTCCGACGTTGGTGCGTTGCTGCGCGTCAACGGCAATAAAGCCATGGCTCTCAACAGTTACGCCAGCCTGGCCGGCATCGATTAAACCACCGTTGGGCTTGCGCCCTACCGCCACCAGCACGGCATCGAATTCTGCGCTGTCCGGCGCGCCCTCGCCTTCCAGGCTGACTTTAATGGCCTCTTTTTCGGCGCTCATTGAGGCGACTTTGGTGTTCAGCCAGATGTTCTGGTACTGTTTTTTGATGCGCAAATACAGCGGCCTGACCAGATCGGCATCACAGCCGGGAATGATCTGGTTTTGCAGCTCGACCACGCTGATTTCAGAACCCAGAGCATGATAAACCGTGGCCATTTCCAGGCCGATGATGCCACCGCCGACAATCAACAGCCGTTTTGGAATCTCTTTAAGCGCCAGAGCGTCGGTGGAATCCCAGACCCTTGGGTCGTCATGCGGAAAACCGGGGATTTTAACCGGTTGGGAACCTACGGCGATGATCGCGTTTTCAAACGTTATGGTCTGGCTTTTACCCTCATGCTCAACGGTCAGTTGATGGGAGCCGGTGAATTTACCCTCGCCTTGAATCCGGCTGATTTTGCGCTGCTTGACCAGGCCATCCAGCCCTTTGTTCAGGGTTTGGGTGACGCTGTTTTTCCAGGCGGCGATTTTTTCCAGCTCAAACTTCGGCTTGCCAAAGCTGACGCCATGGGCGCCGAACGCCTTGGCTTCCTGAATAATCTGCGCCATGTGCAGCAAGGCTTTGGACGGAATGCAGCCGACATTCAGACAGACGCCGCCCAGTACCGGATCACGCTCGACCAGCAGCACTTTTTTGCCCAGATCGGCGGCCCGGAATGCGGCTGTGTAACCGCCCGGCCCGCCACCTAATACCACGACTTCGGTTGTCAAATCAGTCATCGTCAGTTCCTAAAACGGTTACAACAACAAGCGGCGGACATCCGCCAAACGCTCGGCCAGCGCCACCATGAACCGGGCCGCTTCGGCGCCGTCGATCACCCGGTGATCGTAGGTCAGATCCAGCGGCAGCATTAACCTTGGAATGAATGCTTCACCGTTCCAGACCGGTTGCATCTGATGGCGGGTCAGGCCCAGAATGGCGACTTCCGGGGCATTGACGATAGGCGTGAACGCGGTGCCGCCAATACCGCCCAGGCTGGAGATGGTCATCGAACCACCTTGCATGTCGATGGGTTTGAGCTTACCAGCACGGGCTTTTTCACTGAGTTCGGTGAGTTCGGCGGAAATTTCGGCAAGCCCCTTGGACAAGACATCGCGCAGCACAGGCACCACCAGACCATTGGGCGTATCGACGGCAATACCGATGTGAAAATATTTTTTCACAATCAGACTGGCGCCATCCGGCGACAGCGAGGCGTTGAAGTTGGGAAATTGTGCTAACGCCGCTGCCAGCGCCTTGATAATGAACACCAGGCCGGTCAGCTTGCCGTGTTTGCCTTCGGCGTTCAGTTGCTTGCGGAACGCTTCCAGCTCGGTAATATCGGCCTGTTCATGATGGGTGACCATGGGCAGATTCAACCAGACCCGAGTCATGTTCTGGCCGGTCAGGCGTTTGATTTTCTTCAGCGGCAAGGTTTCGGTGTCACCGAACTGACTGAAATCCACCGCTGGAATCGGCTCGATGGCGCCGCCGACTGCACCGCCCGAGGCGTTCAGTTGTTGTTTGACGAATTGCTTAACGTCGTCTTTCAGAATCCGACCCTTGCGACCTGAACCTTGATTGATGCGGCTTAAGTCTACACCCAACTCACGAGCGAACAAGCGCACCGCCGGCGTGGCATGAACGGAAGCGCCGGCTGAAGAAACGTCAGGCTCAGGCGCCGCCGGTTGGGACGCAGGCTGCTCGGCTTTTGGCTCAGGCTTAGTTTCAGGCTCTGGTTCCGGCGTGGCTTGAGGCTCGGGCTGGGAAGAGAGGACTTCTTCCGTCGCCGATTCCGGTTGCGGCGACGAGTTTGCCACAGACTCAGCGACTTCCACCAAGGCGATAATATCGTCTTGCGAGACTTTATCACCCGGCTTGATTTTCACTTCCTTGATGATGCCGGCCTCGGTGCTGGGCAGGTCCATGGTCGCTTTGTCGCTTTCCAGAATCGCCAGGGTTTGTTCCAGCTCGATGCTGTCGCCGGCCTTGACCGTGACTTCAACCACATCGACTTCACTGGAACCGCCAAGGTCCGGCACTTTGATTTCGATAATTTCACTCATGGTTATCCTCGTCAAACCGTCCAAGAGGCAGGGTTTTCACTATTGAGCGCGTATTTTGCAATCGCTGCCTGAACAATGTCCGGTTTGATTTCCTGTTGATCGGCCAATGCTTTTAAGGCCGCGATGACGATATGAAAACGATCCACTTCAAAGAAACTACGCAAAGCTTCACGGGTATCCGAACGGCCAAATCCATCGGTACCCAAGACTGTGTATGGATGTTTGACAAATGGGCGAATCTGTTCAGCGAAGGCGCGAACGTAATCGGTGGCGGCAATGACCGGCCCAGATACGTTTGCCAGAGATTGCTCGACATGCGATTGTCTGGCCGGTTCGGTGGGATTGAGCCGGTTCCAGCGCTCACAAGACCAACCATCGCGGGCCAGTTGGGTGAAACTTGGACAACTCCACAAACCGGCATCCACGTCCCAATCGGTTTTCAAAAGTTCTGCAGCGGCGATAGCTTCTCGGAAAATAGTGCCCGAACCCAGCAGCTGAACGGTTTTACGGCTGTTGTTTTTCGCCGGTTTGAAGGCATACATACCTTTGAGAATAGCCTGCTCGACACCTTCGGGCATAGCCGGGTGTTCGTAATTCTCGTTCATCACCGTGATGTAGTAAAAAATGTCCTCCTGATTCTGGTACATGCGCACCAGACCGTCATGAAGAATCAGCGCCAGCTCATAAGCGAAGGTCGGGTCGTAAGACAGACAATTGGGCACCGCTGACATCAGTAGATGACTGTGCCCGTCTTCATGCTGCAAGCCTTCGCCGTTGAGCGTGGTCCGGCCAGCAGTACCACCCAGCAAGAAGCCACGCGTTCTTTGATCAGCCGCCGCCCAGATCAGATCGCCAACCCGTTGCGCACCAAACATGGAGTAGAAAATATAGAACGGTATCATCGGCGTATTATGCGTGGAATAAGCCGTACCCGCCGCAATCCAGTCGCACAAGCCACCCGCTTCGTTAATACCTTCCTGAATCACCTGGCCGTGTTTGTCTTCCTTGTAGAACATCAACTGATCGGCGTCCTGGGGCGTATACAACTGGCCGACCTGCGACCAGATGCCCAGTTGCCGGAACATGCCTTCCATGCCGAAAGTGCGCGATTCATCGGGTACGATAGGCACCACTCGCTGGCCAATGGTTTTGTTCTTGACCAGGATGTTCAGCATGCGCACGAACGCCATGGTGGTGGAAATTTCCCGGCCTTCGCCGGACGCTTCCAGCAATCCTGAAAAATCGCTCAAAGGCGGGATTGCCAAAGCCATGGAGCGAGGACGGCGTTTGGGCAAATCGCCACCCAAGGCTTCGCGGCGGCGGCGGATATAGGCCATTTCCTTGGAATCTTCCGGAAACTTCAGATACGGCAGGGTTTCCAGCTCTTGATCGGTAACCGGCAATTCGTAATGGTCGCGGAACACTTTCAGGGAACCTGCGCTCATTTTCTTTTGCTGATGGGTGATGTTCTGTGCCTGACCCGATTCACCCATGGTGTAGCCTTTGATGGTTTTCGCCAGAATCACCGTCGGCTGCCCGGTATGATTGACCGCAGCATGATAGGCGGCGTAAATCTTGGCCGGATCATGACCGCCCCGATTCAACCGCCAGATGTCTTCGTCAGATAAGTCGGCGACCAGAGCTTTCAACTCCGGTGTGTTGAAGAAGAACTCACGCACAAAGGCGCCGTCTTTGGCTTTGAATGTCTGATAGTCGCCATCCACGCATTCCATCATGCGTTTGAGCAGCAAGCCTTCCGTGTCGCGGGCCAGAATCGGATCCCAGTGCCGACCCCAGACCAGTTTGATGACGTTCCAGCCGGCGCCACGAAAAGTCGATTCCAGTTCCTGAATGATTTTGCCGTTGCCGCGCACCGGGCCATCTAAGCGCTGTAAATTGCAGTTGACCACAAAGACCAGGTTGTCCAGCCGCTCGCGCCCGGCCATGCCGATTTCGCCCAGGGATTCCGGCTCGTCGGTTTCGCCATCGCCCAGGAAACACCAGACCTTGCGGCCGGTGGTTACGGCCAGTCCGCGATCTTGCAGGTAACGCATGAACCGAGCCTGGTAAATCGCCATCAGCGGCCCAAGGCCCATGGACACGGTCGGGAACTGCCAGAAATCCGGCATCAGCCAGGGATGAGGGTAAGAAGACAAGCCATTGCCGCCGACTTCCTGACGAAAATGGTCCAACTGATCTTCGGTCAAACGCCCTAACAGATAAGCTCTGGCATATTCGCCCGGCGCGGAATGACCTTGGAAAAAGATCAGATCGCCATCGTGTTTGTCGCCCGGTGCGTGCCAGAAATGGTTGTGGCCAACATCGTATAAAGTCGCCGCCGAGGCAAAGCTGGCGATATGGCCGCCGACATTGGTATGCTTGTTGGCGCGCAGCACCATCATCATTGCGTTCCAGCGAATATAGGAACGAATACGGCGTTCCAGGGTGGTATCGCCTGGGTATTTCGGCTGTTGCGCCAACGTTAGGGTATTGGCATACGGCGTGTTGGCGCTGAAAGGAATGCCTGAACCGGCCTGACGGGCGACATTGACCAGATGCTCAATCAGAAACTGCGCCCGGTCACTGCCTTCGCGCTCCAAAACCGCCTGCAACGCTTCGATCCATTCGGTGGTTTCCGAAGGATCGATATCCTCCATTTCACTCGCCATCAGGTTGGCAAACTTCTTCATCGATTACTCCTGATGCCCGGCAGCCTGACCGGGCGGTGTTGAAAAATAAAAAACCATCATGAACGGATCATGATGGATTGAAAAAACATTAGCGCGCGTTTGCTTAAAATCAGCACGGTTGGTATTTAGGCCCGGTCGGACATGGCCGGCACCGTGCGCTGACCCGGACCGCAATAAAGCTGCCGGGGACGGCCGATTTTCTGTTCCGCATCGGAAATCATTTCGTCCCAATGAGCAATCCAGCCCACCGACCGGGCCATGGCGAACATGGCGGTAAACATTTCAGTCGGGATACCCAAAGCCCGCATCACGATACCGGAATAAAAATCGACATTGGGATACAGTTTTTTGGCCACAAAATACTCATCTTCCAGAGCAATTTTCTCCAACGCCAAGGCCAGTTTGAATAATGGGTCATCACGCAATCCCAATTCATCCAGGACTTCGTTGCAGGTTTCCCGAATCAGTTTGGCGCGAGGATCGTAATTTTTATAAACCCGATGCCCGAATCCCATCAATCGGAACGGGTCATTTTTGTCTTTTGCCCGCTCGATATATTCGCCGATCCGGCTGCTGTCGCCGATTTCCGTCAACATGCGCAATACCGCTTCATTGGCGCCGCCATGTGCCGCACCCCACAAACAGGCGATACCGGAAGTAATGCAGGCGTAAGGATTGGCGCCGCTGGAACCGGCCAGGCGCACAGTCGAAGTGGAGGCATTTTGCTCATGATCAGCATGCAGGATCATGATTCGCTCCATGGCGCGAACCAGTACTGGATTCGGGGTGTAATCCTCACATGGCGTGGCATGCATCATGTACATGAAGTTTTCTACATAGCCCAAACGGTTCTGCGGATACATGAACGGCATGCCGGTGCTGTATTTGTGACTCATGGCGACAATGGTCGGCATTTTCGCGATCAGACGAATCGCCGACAAGTTGCGGTCGATCGGGCAACGGATATCCAATTCATCATGATAGAACGCCGACAATGCGCCGACCACCGCGACAATAATCGCCATCGGGTGAGCATCACGCCGGAAACCATTGAAGAATTTGGTCAGCTGCTCATGCACCATGGTGTGATAGGTGATCTCGGTAGAAAATTGCCGATATTGCTCGGCATTGGGCAATTCGCCTTTCAACAACAGATAACTGACTTCGAGAAAATTGCAATTCTCAGCCAGTTGTTCGATGGGGTAACCTCGATACAGCAACACACCGGCATCGCCATCGATATAGGTGATTTTTGACGAACAACTGGCAGTGGAGGTAAATCCTGGATCGTAGCTGAACATGCCGGTTTCGGCGTACAGCTTACGCACATCAATCACATCGGGGCCAAGACTTCCGGACAGCACCGGCAATTGGATTGACCGCTGTTGCGGGTCCGAATTCAAAGTAACGGATTTAGAATCAGTCATGTCAATGTACCTGTTGGGTTAGGAAACAATGCGTCAACAGCCATTGTCTGCTGATCTTCTAAGCGGCCGCGCCTGCCTGATGGGCTAAGTCAGTGATTTTAGCCCAATCGTGCGCTTTGACCACCGCTTCCGGTGCCAGCCAGGAGCCGCCCACGCAAGCGACATTCGGCAGCGCCAGATAGTCGCGGTAATTATCGGGAGAAATGCCACCGGTAGGACAAAACACGGCTTGCGGCAAGGGACCATAAAAACTTTTCAGCAGCGGAATCCCGCCCGCCGCCGCAGCCGGAAAAAATTTGAAATGGGTCAGACCATACTCCAAACCCAACATCAATTCTGAAACCGAGGCTATACCGGGAATCAGCGGTATCGGGCCTGATCTAGCAGCAGCCAGCAGATTCGGCGTCAGCCCCGGACTGATGACGAATTGGCCACCAGCGGCAATGGACTGCTTAAATTGATCAGCATTGATCACTGTACCCGCCCCGACTATCGCATCCGGTACATTCCGCGATATTTCCCAGATGGCATCCAATGCCTGTGGCGTCCGCAAGGTAATTTCCAGAACCTTTATGCCACCAGCCACCAGCGCTTTGGCCAAAGGTACCGCAGACTCCAGTTCCTTGATGACCATGACCGGTATCACCGGCCCTGAGTTCAATATCTCAGCTGCATTAACCGTCATTGTGTTCCTTAATGGGTTCAATCGTTGATAAATAAATTACTGGCACCGGTTTCCGCCGAAGTCGCATTGAGCCGGAAGCTGGCGAACAGATCCCGCCCCGAGCCGTGATGATGATCCCTGGCATGGTTAACCGCAGGCTTTCTTGCTTTGAATTCTTTAGCGTCCATCAGCACATCGACACTGCCTGCCTCGGTATCCAGACGAATCAGATCGCCGTTGCGTACTTTCGCCAATGGCCCGCCATCCATACATTCCGGGCACATGTGGATCGCCGCCGGCACTTTGCCGGATGCCCCGGACATGCGGCCATCGGTAACGATCGCAACCTTATAACCCTTATCCAGCAACACACCCAGCGGCGGGGTCAGTTTGTGCAGTTCCGGCATACCATTGGCTTTCGGCCCCTGGAAGCGGATCACGGCGACAAAATCCTGTTCCAGCTCGCCGCGCTTGAACGCTGTCATCAAATCATCCTGGTCGTCAAACACCAGTGCCGGCGCCTCGATGACCCGGTGCTGTTCACGCACCGCCGAAGTTTTGACAATGCCCCGCCCCAGATTGCCGTGCAACACATGCAGGCCGCCACCTTGAGCAAAAGGCTTTGCCACAGTGGCCAGAATTTCGCTGTCCAACGCTTGCTTGGGCGCATCCTGCCAGCTTAACACGCCATCGATCAGTCTGGGTTCCTGGCGGTAGCTGTTCATGCCCGGCCGGTCGGCAATCGTCAACACATCTTCATGCAGCAAGCCGTTGTCCAGCAGCTCATTGATCAAATAGCCCATGCCGCCGGCGGCCTGGAAATGATTGATGTCGGCCGAGCCGTTGGGATACACCCGGGCCAGCAGTGGAATGGCGTGCGACAGCTGATCGAAATCGTCCCAGTCAATCTGAATACCGGCGGCGCGAGCGATAGCCACCAGGTGCATGGTATGGTTGGTGGACCCACCGGTGGCCAACAAACCGATAATGGCATTGACAATGGCTTTTTCGTCAATGACTCTGCCGATAGGCCGGTAATCATCACCTTGCGCGGTGTATTTCAGCACCTGCTTGGCGGCAGCCTGAGTCAACTCATCGCGCAGCAGTGTGTAAGGATTGATGAACGAGGAACCCGGCAAATGCAGGCCCATGATTTCGACAATCATCTGGTTGCTATTGGCGGTGCCGTAAAAGGTGCAGGTGCCGGGGCTGTGGTAGGATTTGCATTCGGCATCCAAAAGCTCCTCACGGCCGATTTCGCCGGCGGCAAATTTCTGCCGGGCGCGGGCTTTTTCCTTGTTGGTAATGCCCGATGTCATCGGCCCCGCCGGCACGAACACCGCCGGCAGATGACCGAAACTGAGTGCGCCAATCAACAAGCCGGGCACGATTTTATCGCACACGCCCAGGTACAAACCGGCATCGAACACATTGTGACTTAAACCCACCGCCGTGGCCATGGCGATCACGTCGCGGCTGAACAAGGACAATTCCATGCCCGGCTGGCCCTGGGTGACGCCGTCGCACATGGCCGGCACGCCGGCGGCGAACTGGGCCACCCCGCCCGCGTCGCGAATGGCCGATTTAATCAACTCCGGCGCGTGTTCGTAAGGCTGGTGCGCCGACAGCATATCGTTGTATGAGGAAATGATCGCGACGTTGGGCTTTTCCATGCCGATTAAGCCTGCCTTATCGCCGCCGGGACAGGCAGCGATGGCATGGGCCAAATTACCACAAGCCATTTGGCCTCGGCTGGGCCCCTGCTGGGACGCGGCATCGATACGGGCAAGGTAAACAGCACGACTTTCCCGGCTGCGCTGGATAATGGCGGCAGTAACGTCTTCAATGACTGGATGCATAACTTGAGGTATGGGTTATTTTAATTAAAGGCTAGTCGCGATTATTTTTTTGGCATTATATCAGCCCTGACGTTAAATGTCGCAGAGCGGGAGTGAAGGTGTTTGACCATCCATACCAATTAAATGGACTGTCCATCGCGAACAAAAAACTGATTTGTAAACCTTTGAACTTGTCGATTTAGCGACAACGCATCAGCATAAAACGACTGAAAAAAGGAGACAACTCATGTGGTTGCAAAAGAAAGTAAAGCTTCCGGCCAAACCGCGGGGGTTTCACTTGATTACCGGGTTAATCCTCGACCAGATTCCCGAAATCGGCTCGATCAAAGTCGGCTTGGTTCATCTACTGCTTCAACACACATCGGCTTCGCTGACTTTGAATGAGAATGCCGACCCCACGGTAAGAGAGGATTTCGAACGATTTTTTAACCGGGTCGCACCGGAAGATCAGCCGCATTATCGCCACACCTATGAAGGCAGTGACGATTTACCCGCGCATTTCAAAAGCAGTCTGCTCGGTTGTCAGCTGACCCTGCCAATAACCGATGGCCGCCTGGCACTCGGCACCTGGCAAGGTATTTATCTGGGCGAACACCGCAATCACGGCGGGCCGCGAACACTGTTGGTAACGGTGTCGGGAGAGAGCAACTAAAACACTTGCCGTCTAAACAAGCTGAGAGCAGGCCGAAAAAGAATAAAGCGC
>RRYU01004039.1_pt1 | contig 18433 bp, 14 predicted proteins | sample 2162651 | NCBI WGS metagenome assembly RRYU01 (sample SAMN10267283, study PRJNA491782) | microbial mat metagenome | isolation source: biomat in the production well | place: Japan: Minami-Kanto gas field, natural gas well KTG3 | collected 2017-06 | reverse complement strand
AGCCGGAAATCGCGGCGGAACTGGCCATCAGCCGGCTCTGGCGTTACGGAGAGACCAGCCCGGGGGATGCGCTCGCAGTGCTTGAACCGGACCGGGAGATGCAGGCTGCAGATGGATAGGAAGAGTTCGGATAGCAGCATCTACGATCATGGCACCAGATTCCGTAGCGGCGTCGTCATCGATCTGACATTGCGCTGTCCGCTGACTTGCGATCATTGCACTGTGTCGTCCAGCCCGGAACGCACGGAAGAGTTTCCACTGGAGCAACTGACGGCACTGATCGACGACCTCGGCGCGGACCCTGGCGTGGAACTGGTGGTTTTCAGCGGCGGCGAGCCGTTCCTCAAACCGGACCGCCTGCACGCACTGGTCGAGGCGGCCACCTGCAATGCCCTCAAGGTGGAGATAGTGACCAGCGGGTATTGGGCCAGGAGTCCGGCACGCGCCTGCAGCGTGCTGGAGGGCTTGCCGCCGGTCAACCACATCTCCCTGAGCGCCGATAAATACCACCTGCCCTTCGTGCCACTGGAATGGGTGCGAAACGCCGCGGAAGCGGCACTGTCCCTGGGGATTGGGGTCGGGGTGTTTGTCGTCCTGGAGAACGGGGAAGATGATTTTCTGGACCGGTTGCGGGACGCAATGGGGAATGCCTTACTCGCAGACATCGAGTTGCTGGTGGAGTCCGTGCATCTGGCCGGCCGCGCCGCCAGGACGCCGGCCATAGCCGAGGCGGTGGAGTGGGTGTCCTTCGACGAACTGCCGGCACTGACCTGCGAGATGCCGGCAACCCCGGTGATTCGCAGCGACGGCCGGGTCCTGACCTGCTGTGGCGACATCATGAGCGATCCCGAAAACTGGCCCAGCCTGACTTATGGCAATCTAAAGCAGGAGACCATCAGCGACCTGCTCGACCGGGCGGACAGAAACCCTCTGACTCATGCATTGCGGGTGCTCGGCCCCAGGAAATTGGGAGAAATCGCCAATGAGCGGGCGGGACGGCAACTCTTCACGCGTTTGTTCGAGCACCGGAACATCTGCGACATCTGTCGGGCGGTAACGACCGATCCCGAGGCGTACGGTTTCGTCAATGAATACCTGAAGGATCCGGATGTAGCAAACAGGATCGCAGCCATGCGGCTGCTGCGCTACGGGGAACTGCCGGTTCAGGCCGAGGCACCGATTTCCAACCGCACGAGTGGCAGTTGCTGATCTGATGCATACCCTGAGCCAGCGACTCCGAGACCAGCGTGAAGTCTCCCTGCAGGCATTGAGTCTGTGCTGGAACCGCTTGTTCGAGATGGACGACCGTCGCGAGCGCTTCCTATGCTACCTGGTGGAACTATACCACTATGTGAAGTTCAGCTGCCCTCTGATGCAGCAGACCCTCGACAAACTGCCTGCCGATGCGGAGTCGACCCGTCGCTACCTGACAAGGCACATCGAGGAAGAGACCGGACACGAACAATGGGTGTTGGCCGACCTGCAGAAGCTCGGCTTCTCCCCCGTCCGTGTAAAGGCGGTGTTGCCCATGCGTGAGACACTGGCCATGGTGGGCACCCAATTGTATTTAATCGACTACGTCGATCCCAGGGCCTACTTCGGCTATATCTACGCACTGGAGAGCAGCGCCTCCCCCATCGATGCGGTGGAAAAACTGTCGCTGGAACTAGATATACCCTTGTCGGCCCTGTTCACATTGACCGAACACGCCGACCTGGACTGGACTCATCACGTGAAGGCCCTCAATAGGGTCCTGGACAGTTGTTTCCCGAACCATCACCACCAGGAACTGATAATGCGGAGTTATCTGGACACCATGGAGTCTCTCTCTGACCTGGTCCTCGGACTCTGCTACCGCACCAATGTTTCCACTCATCTGGCAGCGCTTCGCACCCAGGATCCCCATGAGTAGAATCGCTGACTACTACGATGTGGTGATCATGGGTGGGGGGCCGGCCGGCTCGACCCTTGGCGCATTATTGGCCAGGGATGAGGACCTGAGTGTCCTTGTGGTGGAAAGCGAGCTGTTTCCGCGCCAGCATATAGGCGAGTCCCTGACCCATGTCATCATCCCTCTGCTGGCGCAGAGCGGGGCGTTGCGGAAGGTGCTGGACAGCGACTGCTATGTGCTCAAGTATGGCGGTTACTATTTCTGGGATGGGGAGCGGCCCTGGGTGACCTTTTTCGAACACCGTCTGTGGGAGCAGGACCAACATCATCGTTGGGCTCTGCACGTCAACCGTGCGGAATTCGATCAGATCCTGCTCGAGCATGCCCGGGATTGCGGCTGTCAGGTGGTCAATGGGACGACGGTAACCAGCGTCGAGTATGCCGACGGCCTGTCGACTGTGTCCCTTGGCGAGACAGGGAGTACCGTCTGCAGGGTCTTCGCCGACGCCTCGGGGCGAGAACGCAAGAGGGGTGCGGAGGAGAAGGACGCCGACTATCTGCTACCCTACCGAAACGTGGGAATTTGGTGCCATGTGACGGGAGGCAGAACTGCCCAATCTGTAGGGGCGGAATGGAACATATTTCACCAGCCGGATCTTTCGCCCATAGCGAATTTCGCATTCGAGGATGGCTGGTTCTGGTATATCCCGGTGCCCATGACGATAAACGGCGAGCGTACGCTGACGCACTCGCTGGGACTGGTGACGCACCCGGACATTCTGAAGCGAGCGGATACAAACTACACCAATCTGGATTACCTGCTGCACAAGGCCCGCTCCGTGCCCATTCTGGGCGATCTGGTCGCCGAAGCCCGGCCGGCCTACCCCAAACCCCTGAGTACGCGGAATTACTCCATGATCAGCCCGCGTCTGTGCGATTACCCGAGCAAGCGCATCGCCGTGGGCGATTCGGCCTATTTCGTCGATCCCCTGTTTTCCACCGGGGTGAGCTTCGCCCTGATGCATGCCTCAGCCGCGGCCGCGGCCATCGCAAGCGTCTTTGATACCAAGGTCCTGGAACCCACTCGGCGTGAAATCTGGCATGATTATGAGGAAGTGCTGAAGCAACTGGCACGCTCGTTCGCCCTGGGCATTGATCAGTGGTATTCGGCGATCGCACGGGACAACCCGGAAAGTGTTTATTGGACCAACCGCAGCAGGGCATCGACCCTGCCGTTTCGCCGCGAGGCATTCCAGGCCCTGATCAACGTCGGTCTGTCCAGCGACCTGGTGCAGATCATCACCAGGGAAACCGGCGATCTGAGGACGATCGGTTCCGACGGCCCCCTGATGCAGACCTTGGATGATCTGATCGCCGCTGAACCGGACATCCATGACCTGGTACGTCTCAAGGCCACAGTGGCACTGAAACCGAGCGTCACCCTCGATCCGCAACTTGGCGACAGCGAAGACGGGCGGCCCAACCCATTGCTGCATGGACCATACTGGAAAGACCCCCTGGCACGGGCCGATCAGGTCCGGCCGCTGTTTCGTATCCCTGCCCCGTGCCAGCGTTTCTACTTCACCGACCGCCCGGATGCGGAAACAGTGCGATTCCTGGATGAGCATGACGGGGGGCTGGCGCTGTACCATCTCATGTCGGACGATTGGGTCGGCTACGGCGAACTGAAGGGGCAACTGGACGAAGTGCAGGAAAGACTGCTGCTGAAGCTGATCGTGGCGGACATGGTGGACACGCGGACCGGGTCGACCATCGGCGAACGCCGGGCTTGAGTCTGACTCGAGTCGCACCATGCGAACCAGCGAGTCCTGCTTTGGAAACACTCAGAGAAAGGTGCTCAGGTTTTTGCTCGGCAACACGGTATCGGCCAGGACCACCTTGCGGCGTACGATCTCCAACCCCTTATCCTGGCTGCGCAGGATATCCTCCCTGCGGCCCACCAATAGGTCCCGCTCGTTGTCGCTTCGAGAGCGGTACAGCATTACCGCTGAAAATGCTTCCACGTCCTCGCCATTCCACCTTGCTTCCACATTGCTGATCAGCCGCTGTGTTAGGGACGGCGGTTGTTCGGCCCAGGCACGTCCGGTCTCGAGGCGCAGCACCCGCTGCTCCAGGCTGGCTCTGTCGTCATCGAGCAGTGCAAGACGGTCCGTGCCGGTTTGGCCGCAGATCACCAGATACTGGATATCATCAGCCAGGAGCCCGAGCCAGTCCCGGTAGCGGTGCTGGTCGAGAATGCGCGCCTCGCGGTAAAGGAACAGCGTCACCGTCTGGGACAGTTCGCAGTCCGAGAATATTGAACCAGGGAGAACTTTGTTCATTTGGTGCGAGACATCAGCTCCTGCCAGCGCCCGTAAAAGGATCGGGTATTGATATCACTCAGCAGGTCGTCGATGCGCCCGGACAGACCTGGTTCACGCCGTTCCCTTCCCAGTCCCAATTGGTAGTTGAGCCGGGTTTCACGGGTGACGAAGCCGCGATTGACCTCGGTACATTGCTGCCATTCCTCGCAGTCATCCTGCTCGAATACGCCGGCGGGGCCAAACTGCCGCAGATAAAGCAGGCGCATGGCATTCTTGACCTCTGCGGGTGCGTCTTTCTCTACGATGCACCACGACCAAGCCTCTACGGATTCAGGACCTCGAGGATGCCAGACACGCAGCGTGGATGCACTGGGCAGAAAAAGAAACGACAGATTAGGGAAGATGGTTCCATGAATGAGTTGCAGCCCCCGGGATCGATAGGCGCCTAGACGGCCCTCTCTCTCCACAAGCGTCTCGCGCTGATACTGACGCAATTCTTCCGGGGCGTAACAATCCGGTGCGATGTATTCCGCCAGTTCACTCAGATAGGCGCCGAAACCGTGACCGTTGTCCACGCTGATCTGGACCCCGGAATCCGGCCGGGGGGTATTGCCTGCCGCCGTCATGGCCGAGTTATGAGTCGGCCGCACATGCAGCATGTCCCCCGCGAAATTCTCCGCGATGAATTTCCAATTACTGGGGATGGTCCATCTGTGAATGCCGCTGATGCTCTCCGTCCCGTTTGATCGAGCGTCGAGGAAGATGTCCAGGTACCAAGCCGCGTCACCCAGAAAATCCACCAGGGCCGGGGCATCGGGGTCCATGCAACCGAAAACCAGTCCTTTGTGACGATCGATCCGCGCAACGGAAACCAGGTCCCACTCACCGGGCGGCAATCCCTTGTAATGGGGCGCGTTCAACAGCCGTCCATCATGGTCGTAGGACCAGGCGTGGTAGGGGCAGACGAATCGCTTTGCATGCCCTTTCCCAGTTCGGCAAAGGCGCATTCCCCGGTGCCTGCAGGTGTTCAGGAAGGCGCTGATCCCACCTGAACTGTTACGAGTCACCAGGATCGGGTCCTGACCCATATAGGCGGACACGAAATCGCCTTCAACAGGAATCTCGCTTTCATGACAGAGAAAGAGCCAGCAACGGGCGAATATTCTCTCCAACTCCATGGAGTAGATGTTTTCATCGATGAAAATCCGCCGGCTGACTGTTCCCCTGTCTGTATCGACCAGGTTATTCCAGTCCATTTCCCCTCGATTAGGCATAGTAGACACGGGGCCTGTTCCGAATACTGAGTGGGCGAAACGGGACCCCCGTACCGCCCACTCGATTCAATTCATACCCGGCGCACCCTGGCTTTCGCTTGCTGGTGTGGGAAGTACGCCCCCCGGAGCAGAACCTCGCGACGAGTATGATAACCGGCCCTATAGCGATAACAATATCAATACGACACCAATAAGCTTCGGTAGGGTCTTCATCCATTTCTCCTTACATAAACGGTATTTCATTGAAGGCTCAATGGGCCCGAGTAAAACACTAGGATAAATCAGCGAAGGCTTGTACCTTGGCAATCCGAGGGTAACCGGTATGGATTTTACACAGACAGGTGATATCCCCAGAAAACCAGGCCGCAGGGAACAGACGCCTGAAGGCGAGCCGAGAGACCGCCCTGAGTCTGGGGCGTCATTCGGAGAAACGGAACTGTCGCCAGTCGCTGCTGACCAGCTTGCCGCCCGTATTGGACAGGGCGACCACCCTCCAGAACAAGGGCGTATCGGGTCCCGATTCGTCGCGTATCCAGGGCGGCAGGGTATATCTGGAAATGTCGGCCTTCACGAAGGCGGAGTATTTGGCTTGCGATTCGTCACGCACCTCCAGCTTGTACAGATTCGCCCCAGGTACGCCGGTCCAGGAGAAGTCAGGAGAGTCCGAGGTGGATATCCGGGCGTCCGGCGACGGCCCTAGCAGCACCAGATTGTCCGCCCCCACCCCAGGTGCGATCCGGGCATCGCCTTTGCCTCTCAGGTAATAAAGCAGTGGCGGGATGGAAAAGCCAGACACGCCGCCGCTGCTGACGACACCCGCCAAAGTGTTGGAATTGCCTTCACGGTCGTCCGTGGCTTCGATCCGCATCAGTATCTTATAAGGGCCGTTCGCGTTGGTCGGCACCCTCTTGGGATCAGGCCCCCCAATGAATATTCTTCCGGTTGGAGGCAGGAACACATCGAAGCGGGATATCAGCGTATAACGCTGCTGCAGGCCGCGCTGCTCGATGGGCAACGAGGCCTCGGGCAGCAGGTCGAAATCGGTCGGCTCCGGATCGCCGGGTATCACCACTTCCCAGCGCCCCTTCAACCGGCCACTGCCGTTGTATTTGATGTTGGCCCCGAATCTGGGCAGCGGTTCGGTGTCCAGGAAATAATAGACCGAGCGGTCGGTGTTCATGAAACCGAGGTCCGCGCCGATGATGGCCAGGGGAACCCTGGCACCCCCGCCAGCCATGCGGCAGGTAACCCTTACAAATGTTTCGGTCCCGTTTTCCACAAACCGGCGCACATAGAAAAATGTTGCGTTTCCGCCCGAGAGCCCGCCTTGAAAGGCGCGGCGCGCCACTGAAGTGGGGATGGTCATGATATCGGTCAGATTGCGCACGCCACTAGTGCCGGACGGGGTCGACAGGTTGTTTCGGGCGGGCAGAAATCCGAGGATGGTGTCGGTACGACAGGGATTGAAGTTTGTCACGATGGGCAGATTGGCCGCCTGTAACTCTGCGCACCAAAACGCATCGGAAGAGCTTTCATTCAGTCCAAGATTCTGAAAAGTGATGAATACACTGGTAGGGGCACGCGCATTGACGTTGACGCCGGTTGGATTGACCCCGGTCACGGCGATTGAGTCGGTCAATGGCAGAATCACCAGCAGTAGCACTGACAATAACCTGGTTGTGATATGGCTGGGACGTTTCATGGGGAAGTTAGTATAGGCTGAGACTCAGACCACTGTGAATGGCCCAGTTACCACCTCTGGTATCTATTTCGAATTCTCGATTGCTGCTGATGTTGTCCAGGTAGACATGGCGCAGGAACACCTGGCCGGGCAGAGGGCTGCCTTCCCCGGGATTCGGTAGTCTGAAGCGCCAACTGACCTGGGTCTGTGCCGATATCTGGTCGCTTTCCTCGATGTCCTGGTTATCGTCGTCGTTGGTGTAGCCATAGTTTCCGGTCAGTATCCAATCCGGCGCAAACGTCCAGTCGAAATCGAATGTGTAGCCCTTATTAAAGCGGTCCAGGCTGATTTCGAAATCCGTCGCCTTGACGTGCCCGTAACCGAATCGCAGAGACAGGGTATCAAGAGGCCGGAGGCCCAGATTGAAGGTGTGGCCCAGATTGCGAAAACCCGCGTTGGCGCGACCCGCTTGCTGGTTGTCCTGGTCGGCAAAGGCCAGGCCGTATCCGAAATCCCAGTGCTCGCCCGCCCAGGTCAGATTGAAGGCGTGAATGTAGTCGACCTGGTCCGGGATCTGACTTGCCGGATCATCGAAACCGATGGGCAGGTTGGCGCCGTACTGGTGGGTACGCTGCAAAGAATAGGACACATCCTGGGGCCACCATATTTCATCCGGCCCCGCATCCATTGCCGATGCGAACGGGTACGTCAGATTGAACCGGGTGTCTTTGGTCTTGGTCTTGAGGATGGATGCCACGGAGTCCAGGTTGTCCTCGCTGCGGAGGTGCTCGAGTTGGAAGCTCAACAGACCGGCTGATCCGCGTAGACTCCAGGTCTCGAACTCGGTGTCAGGTGTGGGAGCAGCCGCCAGGGCCTTATACAGGGGATCCGTACGGCCGCGCAGGTATCCCAGGGTGAGATTGAGCGCGCTGTTATCGCCAATCATCCTGTCGCGCAGCAGATCGTAGGCCAGGTCCACCAGATAGGCATGGTCGGTGGTCTCTCTGACCGGCACGATCTCGAAGCCCTGAGACAACACCGGGTCTTCCGGGTTGGTGTATGTGCTGACCGCATAGTCCACCACACCTCGCAGTCGCCCGTCGAAACCGTTGCCGCCGACACGAAGCGCGTAGCCGGAGTTCTTTTCGGCGTCGGGTACTTCGCCGACATTGAATGTTCAGGTTTGGAAAGCGCAGTGTCATTGGCCATGAATCGATCGCTGTTCGGTCGTGTTCTGGTTATTCGGATGCACTCTGCCCATCGCCGATGGTCTGGAAGACCTCTGGGTTCAATCCCCAAACTGACTGATTGTATTAGTGTATGCTTATGATTTTATACGTAATTCTAAGGGATTGGTGGGCATTCTGTATCAATACCAATGGGTGTGACAAGTACTTTTTACCGACAGAGTCAGGATGCGCTTGGAGCAGAAGTCAAGGAATTGATTTGACTGTTCAACCTCAGTACCGACCTCCCGCGCCCGAGAGAGCATTATTTGGTAAGCGAAACTTAATTTACACTTCACTAACGAGGAAATAGCACCAGGATAGAGGTTGTGATATAGAGTTGAAGATCACCCAGCCTTCGGGAAGTTCTATCAACGCCAATCAAAATCATACGTTAAACAGGGCAATGACCTGACCCGCCGCAAGCCCACGCAGATCCACCTCCCGCACTGCAAAGAAATCCTGCTTGTTCAGGGTCTTGCCGCCCTGCCCTGACGCACTTTGCCGGCTGCCAGATAATCACGGAAGTTCCCCTCACTAAGTCCCGAGGCAATATAAGTCCAAGGCCATCTTGAAACGGTCCGGTGAGAGGTAACCATTCAAGCGCAGAAACTGCCCTCCCGGCAAGAGCGCAAAAACCGGCCATACCAAGAAGCAAACCCAGGATAACGGCGCTGAATCGAAATAATGTCATTGTCTTACCGGATATTAGCCTGGCTGGTTCCTCGCTCCTCTTCAACGAATGCAGAACCAGTGTTAAAAATGGCGTGTCTCGCCTACCGCTACCTATACCACATAAGGCCAAGTACGCTCGCGAGGGGTGTCAGCTTCCATTTTTGTTACAGCCCATGGAGCATGTCTGTAACCCACTCATATTTCTACTAGTTATGTCCATCGCCGGGTTCCACGAATGCCTCTATGTGCATTTTGTTACACCCCCTCAGATAGTCTGTCGCTTCACCCGATACAGTATTACCTATTGATTTAATTAATATTATTTCATTTTTTCTAAAATGGCCCAATTTCTGCACTAAGTATACCTGTACCCAACATGGAGCGGTTTCCTGCATCTGCAACGCAACCGCCGATCCAACCGACATCAGGCGAAAAACCATGGCACGACATGACTCCATAAATGAACTGAGATCAGTTCACTTAAACCGTGAACTGGAGAAAGCCAAAAACAGTCTCCCCATGGGCAGTTCCGGCGTCTTTATGCGGGTGACGCTCTCCATGGTCTTCATGTACCTGATCGTCGTTTCTTATTCGATGCTGGGCATCACCGGTCCGATATTCGTCGGCGTTCTGTTTTTGGTCGCCAATTTCACGCCCGTTCTGTACCACGCGGTGCAGACCAACATGGAGCAGCGCAGAGCGCCAGCCGAGCGGATCAACAGCGGCGATGTGGCAGAAGTGCAGCAGGAAGGTTGATAACTGCTCCGATTAACGCTTCCCCCAACATCGTGAAGAAAGCAACGCATAGCACCAATGGGACAATCCCTACTGGAGGAAAATCATGACATCACTATCAGCATCAGAAGAGCTTGTAACAGAATTGAACACTTGCCTGGGCACGGTCGAGCAAGAAAGAGATGCATATCGCGAAGGCCTGAAGAGCTTTGCCAAACAGTTCAAAAAAGCCAAGAAAAGCCTGCGCAAGAGGCTGGAGAAAGAAACCAGCAAGGCCAAGCGCAAAATGCTGAAACAAGACCTGCGTAAAGTGGAACTGGCCTATCAGAGCATTCGTTAAATAATCCATACCCGCAATGGCCGTTGGGAGTATACCACGGCCATTGCACTGCATTACACTGCGGGCACAGCAGACTCGATTCCTGTGCTACGCTATCCTTGGTTCGTTTGTACACGGATCAGGGCGTCCCGCTTAAGCCACCATTCGGCACACGATCCACCTGGTTAACCCCTCCCCCAATTCGCTGTATTTCGGCGGCGATTTGGTTGGGCTGTGAAAAAGGAGACGACATTAATCATGTTAAGAAAAATAATTTTACCATCCATACTCGCCCTGCTGGCATATGGCTTCTGGGTCAGTACTGATTTCAAGGAAATCTCGGCCGGTGTTGCCATTTTCCTGTTTGGCATGCTGTCTCTGGAGGAGGGCTTCAAGGCCTTTACCGGGGGTACGCTGGAAACCATCCTGCGTAAGTCCACCGATAAATACTGGAAAAGCCTGAGTTTCGGCATCGCCAGCACAACGCTGATGCAGTCCAGTTCACTGGTCTCGGTAATCGCCATCTCCTTTCTCAGCGCCGGACTGATCTCGCTGGCGGCCGGCATTGGAATCATTTTCGGCGCCAATATCGGCACGACCACCGGCGCCTGGTTGATCGCGGGCCTGGGCCTCAAAGTGAAGATTTCGGCCTATGCCATGCCCATGCTGGTGTTCGGCATCATCCTCGCTTTCCAGAAATCCAAGTCCCTGAAGGGTATCGGCTACATCCTGGCCGGGCTGGGCTTTCTGTTCCTCGGCATCCATTATATGAAGGAAGGTTTTGAGGCATTCAAGTCCACTATCGACCTCACCCAGTTCGCGGTAGCCGGGTATCCGGGTCTGTTCCTGTTCGCGGGCATCGGCATCTTTGCCACGGTGGTTATGCAGTCCAGCCACGCCACCCTGGTGTTGATACTGACGGCCCTGGCGGCCGGACAGATCACCTATGATAATGGTCTGGCGCTGGCCATCGGCGCCAATGTCGGCACCACCATCACCGCCATCCTCGGCGCGCTGAGCTCCAACGTGGAAGGCAAACGCCTGGCGGGCGCCCATCTCATTTTCAATGTGATCACCGGCATCATCGCCATCGTATTCATCAACCAGTTCCTCTGGGGGGTGGAGCATGTCAGCGCCCTGGTGGGTATTGCCGAGGATGACCACACTCTCAAACTGGCGGTGTTCCACACCCTGTTCAATCTCACCGGCGTACTGGTCATGTCGCCCTTCGTCGGCAAGCTGGTCACTTTCCTGGAGAGGGTGATGAAACCCGGGGCCATCACCATGGCGGAACCGAAATACCTCAATACAGCCACCCTGGAAATGCCGGACACCATTATGGAGGCGGTGCGCAAGGAGACCCTGCACCTGTGGGATAACGCCTTCGAGATCATTGCCCACGGCATCAACCTGCATCGGACGGATATCAAATCCGAGCGCGACCTCAAAGAGATCGTGATGGCCGGACAAAAAGCGATCGATATCGATATCGATATGAAATATGATCACAATGTCAAGGCTCTGTACGGTTCCATCGTGAGCTTCATCAGTGAGGCCCAGCCGAATATGACGGCGGAATATGCGGAAGACCTTTACGCAATGCGCACGGCGGGACGTAATATCCTGGAGGCTGTTAAAGACGTCAAGCATCTACGAAAGAACCTGGAGACCTACATGGTTTCAGATAATCCCTATATCATGGAGGAATACAATCGCTTCAGGGTACGGTTGGGCTCTATTCTCCGTGAGTTGTCGACACTGCGCGTGGAGAGCGAAGACCCAGACAATGTCGCTCTGCTCGATCTGGATAGACTCAAACTGGAAATGGAAGAAGGGGATGTTGTTGCCAACGGCTTGCTTGACGAACTCATTCGTGAGGATAAGATCACCGCATCGATGGCAACATCGGTAATGAATGACAGCGCCTATACTTATGATATTTCGTCCAAACTGATCGACATGGGCATGGTATTGTTTGCCGCCCGCGCACTGGAACTCAGAGCGGCCGAGCGTGATATGGCGCTGAGCGATGAAGAACTGGATGCTGTCGCGAAGGACATTGAGGCAGAAGAAAAGGCATCCACCAACAAGATCATGAAAGAGGAAGTGACTGATGCCGCTCGATAATTTACTTTCGAAGCTGAACAACTATCTGGACGAAGGCAAACGCAAGAAAAAAGTGCATTGCGAAAGAATCGACGATCTACTGGAGAAGCTGAAGGAAAAACAAAAGGAACTGGAAGATGAGCTTGAGGCGGAGGATGATGCGGACAAGAGGAAACGCATCAAGGCCGAACTCAAGATCCTCGCAGCCCAGCGCAAGAAAGGGAAGAAACGGCGCGAAGAGTTGGAAGTGAAGTGTATATAGGGCAAGGATGACCGTTGCGATTCGACTACGCCAAGCCTTCATAACCGGCTATGACGTATGTCCATATCGTTCAGAGAAAAAGCCCAATCCCTAACGGGATTGGGCTTTTGCTATAAGCCTTGACACTCAAGCATGAAAGGCACCAGCCCTCGACAGCAGGATATGCTCGCATCAAGCACATCGCCATACGCGCACAATCCATGTCGCAGCAACTTTTAAGTATGGCTGAGTCTTGATGCTAATTAGAGGAATCTATAGCACACCCAACTGCAATCATGATTGCTTTCACCATCGCAGCCGAAATCTTCAAGTTCCGGTGATCCAGATCAAAGAAACTACCTCTTGAGAGATGGATGTCATCATTCCGACACAGATTCGCACTAAACTTCGTTAGGACAAAGGGGGAGGTACCGATTATGTTGACTTATGAAGATTGTGTTGGAATGTCTGATCTTATGGAAGACGAAGTGGATGCCATTGCGGAACATGAGCACATTCCCAGTATAGTGGCTACCGAGTTGGGTTATTATCTGGTTCATGAAGAGCCAGGGGTTCCTATGATCCGGCGCATTATATTGGATGACATCGAAATGGCCGAGCAGCGAGGAGACACGAAGCACGCTCTTGAGTTGAAACTCACGCTCCGGCATTTTGTTCAGACTCACCCCAGCGCTGTCAGCAGCGCTGTCTGATTCGATAGCCTGCGGTTCCTAAAGCCGCAGGTTGGATGATGCTGTCGTAAAGCCGCGATACAACGCGCAGCAAGTGTGGCGGGGGTGGGTGGTTAGTACATGCCTCAGCTAGCCATCGGGACACGACTACGAGTAGACTCTAGACACGCTGCGAATACGTCCTTGTACGCTTGACGGCAGCATCCTTGCCTCCGACAGTCCCACCAACCAGCGCCATGCCCCACTTCGGATACTTAGCTGAGTGATGCCGCCAGTCACCTTAAACATTCGCAACTATTCATACTGTTTTTGCCATCGGATACGCAGAACCGCGCTGAGAGTTTAAGATTGTTCTCTGCGCCCTCTGCAACGAAACCCTTTGTGGCCAACACGGCCCAATAATCACAAAAACTCAAAAAAATATTTGTGCACCGCACAAATAATACTGGACGCAGATCTAATAACGAGCAATAATCTCTCCATATTGTGCAATGCAGCAATTTCCACAACCCACAGCCAGAGGGGAAATGCCATGAGTTACCCGACAAACAATCCTTTCGATTTCTCAGGCCTGTTCGGAAATTACGATCCGCAGGCGTTCTTCAAACAAATCCAGAGCGGTTTCAATGCCTATCAGATCCCTAATCTGGATACTTCGGCATTGCTCGAGTCTCAAAAGAAGAACCTGGATGCCCTCATTGCTGCTAACACAGCCGCATTCGAAGGTGGCCAGGAACTTCTCAAGCAACAAGCCGAGATGCTGCAACAGGCAATTAAAGACGCCACTGAAGCCGCAACCGCACTGGCCGGGTCGTCCAACCCCAAGGCCTTAGCTGAAAAACAGACGGAACTGGTCCAGGCTGCCTTCGAGAAAGCGCTCGCCAATTCGACTAAACTCAGCGAACTGGTAAAGAAAAACCAGGACGATGTCAGCAAAATGGTTAACCAACGCGTCTCTGAGAGTCTGCAGGAAATCAAGGAAGCCATCAACAAGGCCGGATAATCGAGCCTTCGCTCAATGGGGCTGCCAGCAAAAAAGAATGGCCCCATGAGTTTCCTGCCCCATCAATGAGGAGGCCACGCGGCGAGTTTGCTGCGTTGCCTCCTTCTTCAGTTAAAAGGGTCCAGCCGATTATGACCGAACCAACCAACGAAGACATGAACACCCTCGATTTCACATCTCTGGCAGAGGGATTGCAGAAGAACTTCGAGCGCATGGAGGGTGTGATGACGGATTTTGCCAAAACCTATGATGACATGAATATGGATCCCTTCAACCTGACTTCCGCCTACAAGGACTGGCTTGCTGCTTTAGCGAGCAACCCGCAGAAGCTCATTGAAGCCAACATTGCTTACATGCAAAACGCCACCAACCTTTATCAGCGCAGCATGATGAGTCTACTCGGAATCGAAGCAGGGCCCGTCATACAGGAGCAGAAAACCGACCGTCGGTTTCGCCATGACGATTGGGCAGAGAAGCCGATCTTCAGCGCCATCAAGCAGGCTTATCTGCTGTCCTCCCAGTGGATGCGCAGCATTGTCACAGATATGGACGGCCTCGATGAACACACTGCAGAGAAGGTAAAGTTCTTCACAGAATCCTACATCGACGCCATGTCACCAACGAATTTTGCTATCACCAATCCAGCGGTGATCGAAAAGACCCTTGAAACCAAAGGCGAGAATCTTGTACACGGGCTGAGGAATATGCTGGAAGATCTGGAACGTGGCAAAGGCCAGTTGCAGATTAAAATGACCGATACAGAGGCGTTTGAACTGGGTAAGAATGTTGCGGTAACACCCGGAAAAGTGGTGTTTCAAAATCGCATGTTTCAGCTGATCCAATATAGTCCGACCACGGAAAAGGTTTCAGAACGGCCATTACTGGTCGTACCGCCCTGGATTAATAAATTCTACATCATGGATCTGCAGCCCAAGAACTCGCTGCTCAGATGGCTCGTTGCTCAGGGTCACACGGTATTTGTCGTCTCCTGGGTCAATCCGGACGAAAGTTTCCGTGATACGCGCTTTGAAAATTACATGCAGGACGGTGTCATCACCGCAGTGGATGTGGTTGAACAGATAACCGGCGTGAACGAGATCAATGCTATAGGCTACTGCATCGGTGGAACCCTGCTGACCATCACCCTGGCATATATGAAGAGCAAGGGTGACGACCGAATCAAGAGCGCTACCTTCTTCACCACCATGCTCGATTTTTCCGAACCTGGGGAACTTGGCGTTTTCATCGACGATGAACAGATTACTTCCCTGGAGGGCCAGATGGAAAAGGATGGATATCTGGAGGGCAGTTCCATGGCAGGCGCATTCAACCTGATGCGGGCCAATGATTTGATCTGGTCCTTCTACATCAATAACTATCTGCTGGGCAACGACCCTCGTCCTTTCGACTTATTGTATTGGAACTCCGACTCGACCCGTATGCCGGCCAAGATGCACAGCTGGTACCTGCGCAACATGTATCTGGATAACAAGCTGTGCAAACCCGGGGCCCTCTCTGTAGATGACGTACCCATCGACATTTCCACAATTGACATTCCCGTGTGTTTTGCCTCGACGGTGGAAGATCACATCGCACCCTGGAAATCGACCTATGCGGGAGCGCGATTATTTTCCGGTGATGTGCGCTTCATTCTTGGCGGATCAGGGCATATTGCCGGTGTAATAAATCCGCCGGAAGCCAATAAGTACGACTACCGCATTATCGACGAACTGCCAGACGATCCGGATCTTTGGGCCAGAGAGGCGGAAAAGCACCCGGGGTCCTGGTGGCCTGAGTGGCAGAAGTGGATTCAGCCGATGACGGGAGGAAAGATCGACGCCCGTATCCCCGGCAGTGGAAAATTCAAGGCATTAGAGGATGCGCCCGGATCGTACGTGAAGGTACGTATCGGCGCCCAGACTTCAACATCTGCACAAATCCCCAAGACCGAGTCGACATCTGCGGCAGAGCAGAAGCAGGCTGATGTACAGACAGCGCCAGTGAAGGAATCCGGTAAACCCAAAAAGTCTTCTAAGGACGACCTTACTGTCGTCTCCGGCATCGGTCCAGCCCTGTCCAGACTCCTCCAGAGCAAGGGCATAGACAGCTATGCCGCACTGGCGGCCAAGAAACCGGATGAGATTCGCGAAATTCTCAACGCCGGGGGCTCGAAGTATCGGAAGTACGATCCATCGGGCTGGCCTGAGCAGGCAAGATTACTTTCAGACACCAAAACGGGTAAATAACGAGAACTTACCGGTTGAGGCATCGCAAACACGGCAACTACCCGGCTTTTGACGCGCGGACTGACAACTTATCTGGCGCAGGGTGACCGGCTTGTGCTTTGCCACAATTTGATGTCGAATCAAGAAAGCAGCGATGACTCGGCTTCCGCCTCCATAGGCGGAAGCCGACATGCGAAGAGAGTGTAAATTCGCGTTTGACTGACAGCAATGTGTCACCGGATCTTTGTTACAGCTTTGTTCATCCCTTCCCTCGAATCCATCTCCACCACTGGATTTACACTATTATTGGAAATAAGTATTCGAACGTCTTGATACAGCCGCCAGTTATGATTACCATTGCATTTCAGCATGAGATAAGGTAGGTGTTTTCAAAAAAGGCGCAAGAATATAAATAATACACCTTATAAAAACTACCTAAATTACCTTTGATGCTTATCACCCTTGAGCTGAACTCGACTCAGCGCATACGAAATGGGGGCGATATGCTCAAGGGGAGTAAACCTGATCACCTGTGGTAACGGAATAACCAGGTCGCAATGACGCCTCCTGTACTGGCTTGGAGGATGCATTGGAAATATTCTCGTTCTCGTTTTTATTTTTGTTTTCGTCATTACCATGAGATATGGCTGAATCTCAAGGGTAATCGCAAAAGCGTTCATGCCTGAAAAAATGGGAATTAGATGCAATATAATAATTACACTCCGGCAAATGACGGAGACTCTCGTCAGTAGTTATCTTCAACACCACCGAAGAACGATGCTCAAAGCAACCATGATCTCGAATCACATCATAAACATCTCAAACAAAGCCACTTTTCGTTCCATCTGCACCCAAATCAAGGATCATTATCCAGCCCGCACCTATCAGGACAGGATCCTTGTAAAAATTTACGACGAGATATTAAACAAGAAGATAAGAAGCCATTCCGTTCCAAAACGGTAAGCGACGGCAGCCACCGAGACAACTGAGTACGAGAACATTACCCTGCTGGATGCGGGGAGGGCGGGTGCGGGCAGGATTTACATCTGCCCGCAGCCCTGATCTCTTTACTCGCTCAGTCCCTCAGATGATTTGTCCACCCCTGAAGACAACGGAAGCGGAATGGGGGATTTCGGGCTAAAGCGGCTCATACTCGGTGCGACTCCAAAAAGGCTGCGGATATAGCGAGCAAACGCCGCCGCATGGGGACTGCCTTCGAGTATCTGGCCAGGAGCCTCTACCCTGACGGACATTCCGCACCCCTGAGGCACCAAGATTCGGTATTTTCCAATCGCCTCTATCCGGAGGTGCAGGGCTGGATGAAGCGATGCTCCGGCATTTTGAGTGCTTTCAGGAACGCCTTTTGGGTTTGGGACAAGGGTTGTGCCAGTAGGCGCGTGTGCCCGATGCAAAGAATCATGACGCCGCGAAACTTCCAAGTCAGCATATAGGCGCTCGGGCGGCAGGTCGGCTTGTCGTCCCAACCAGGTACAGTCGTCTCGCCTGCCTGTAGTTCGGTGCGCATGACATGCTCGATGAGGCGCCAGATGAGTAGCGAGATCAGCACGATCAGGCCGAGCGCCTCGATACGCTCGGGGCGTTTGAGGAACAAGGCGTTGACGATCCGATCGTCCTTGAGAAAACTGAAGTTTCTCTCGATCGCGTATTGCTCCTTGTAGGTTCTGAGAATCCGCTCGGCGTCGTAGCCGTGAAATGCGTCGCTCCCGACATTGCTCAGCAGCACGAATTGCTTGAGATCCGGGCGCTTGTCTTTGCTGTAGCCATGGGCGATCTTGAAGGGCGCGTACTCGTCGTCGGCGTTGTGGTAGTCGCCGAAGACGTTCACCGAGGTCGTATCGAAGTGCACATGCCGGGTCGTCAGCGCAAACTGCTCCATGGCCGACACGGATAGGGCGGAGAAAATCCGTTGCGTCCCCGCATCGAAGAGCCGGTCCATCACCCGTCCCGCGTTGTCGTCGCTGAAATACTGGGCGGGAAGATCATCGCCGAACAGCACCGCTCGCTCGCCATCGGAGAAGGCG